>Ga0207884_1000280_pt1 | contig 38400 bp, 34 predicted proteins | sample MalvirmetaMSP144_FD_184236 | JGI IMG/M metagenome (GOLD analysis project Ga0207884, IMG submission 184236) | Marine viral communities from the Deep Pacific Ocean - MSP-144 (SPAdes) | ecosystem: Environmental > Aquatic > Marine > Oceanic | place: Pacific Ocean | collected 2011-07-08 | reverse complement strand
GATGGCTCAAGACTTTCCAGTAGAGAAGTATCCACAGATTCGGTTTTTTATTGGAGATGTAAGAGACTATGAGCGATTAAAAAGAGCTTTTCAACAAGTGGATTATGTAATTCACGCTGCTGCAATGAAACACGTTCATATTGCTGAATATAATCCTGAGGAGTGTATTCGAACTAACGTAGACGGTGCTCAAAATGTCATCAATGCTGCGTTAGACACAAATGTGGAACGGGTAGTAGCTCTTTCGACTGATAAAGCTTGTGCACCCATCAACCTTTATGGGGCAACAAAATTGACCTCGGATAAATTATTCATTGCAGCGAATAATATAAAGGGGAGTAGAGCAATAAGATTTTCAGTGGTAAGGTATGGTAATGTGATGGGGTCGAACGGCTCAGTGATACCTTTTTTTATTAACAAAAAGCCAACAGGTGTATTGCCCATTACCGATCCAAATATGACTCGGTTTAACATTAGCCTACAGGGTGGTGTCGATATGGTCATGCATGCATTAGAAAATGCATTTGGGGGAGAACTATTTATTCCGAAAATCCCATCGTATCGTATTACTGATGTGGCCGAAGCCATCGGGCCAGAGTGTGAAAAGCCCGTAGTTGGCATTCGACCAGGCGAAAAAATCCATGAGGAAATGATTACTGCTTCTGACTCTTATAATACTTATGATTTAGGAAAGTACTTTATTATAGTTCCAACTGTGCCATCGCGTTCTTTGAAGGAATTCCTAGATAATAATAATCACAAAAGAGTTCCTGAGGGCTTTAGTTATACCTCAGGTGAGAATGCAGAGTGGGAAACCGTAGAAAGTTTACGATCTCTTATAATAAAATATGTTGACCCCGATTTTAAAGTATAATGGCCAATAGCATTCCTTATGGTCGTCAAAATATCACTGAAGACGACATTCAAGCGGTGGTTGAGGTATTAAGGTCAGACTACCTTACACAAGGGCCTCAGATTCTAGCTTTTGAGTCGGCATTTGCTGAATATGTGGGATCTAAATATGCGGTGGCTGTAGCTAATGGTACAGCTGCTCTTCATTTATGTACTTTAGCATTAGACGTAAAAGGGGGCGATAAGGTCATAACAACTCCCATTACCTTTGCTGCCTCTGCTAATTGTGTACGTTACTGTGGAGGTGAAGTGGTATTCTCTGATATTGACCCTGAGACTTATCTTTTAGATATTGACAAGGTGGAGGTACTATTAAAGACTTCGCAGAAAGGTACTTATAATGGAATTATTCTAGTTGACTTTGCCGGAAGGGCAAATGACCTAGAAGCATTTCGAGAATTAGCGAATGAACATGATTTGTGGATGATTGAAGATGCTTGCCATGCTCCTGGTGGCTATTTTGTTGATTCAAAAGGTAACCAACAAAACTGTGGTAATGGGCAGTTTGCTGATTTGGCCATTTTCTCTTTTCACCCAGTTAAACATATTGCTGCAGGGGAGGGCGGTATGATTACCACTAATGACAAGAAGCTCTATGAAAAGCTGTTGATGCTGCGCACGCATGGCATCACTAAAGACTCTAATCAATTTAAGAACAGCATTGAAGTAGCGGCAGGTAAAACCCAATATCCAATACCCAATGCCCAATACCCGCTTTGGTACATGGAAATGCAAACGCTAGGTTACAACTACCGCTTAACGGATTTTCAGGCGGCCTTAGGCTTGAGTCAGTTGAAAAGAGCCAAAAGTGGGTTGAAAAGGAGAAAAGAAATCGCGAGGCGTTATTTTAATGCCTTTAAAGATCAACCTTATATCAAAGGTCAATCGGGTGTAGTAGAAGGGCATGCTTATCATCTTTATGTGATTGAAGTAGAAGATCGTTTAGATCTATATAATTTCTTAAGATCGAAAAATATTTTCGCTCAAATTCATTATATCCCATGCCACTTGATGCCTTATTATCGTGATCTAGAATTGGAGGTTAAAGAAATGGGAAAGGCGGAAAATTACTATTCTAATTGTATTAGTTTACCTATGTATCCAACACTAACAGATGAAGAACTAATGTATGTAATTGACGCCATCACAGAATTCTTTACTTAAACACGAATGCTTAAACGTTTAGAAACTAATAGGTTAGTATTGGAGAAGCTATCAATTAAGCATTTGTCTGATGCGTATGTTTCTTGGATGAACGATCCCGATGTATATCGCTTTTTGGAAACAGAAGGTGACTATACCAAAGAAGATTTGATGAGTTATTTAGTTGATGTAGAGAGTAGGTCGGATATGTTGTTCTGGGCAATAATAAGAAAGGATAACGGTCAACATATTGGTAATATCAAGATTGACCCTGTCAATAGAAGACACCGTATTGGGGAATATGGAATTTTAATAGGCGACCGGCAAAGCTGGGGTAAAGGATTTGCCAAAGAAGCATCAGAGGCCGTCATAGAGTATTGTTTTTCTAAACTTAACCTAAGGAAAATAAACTTAGGTGTTGTTACCGAAAACTTTGCAGCGGTAGCATTGTATGAAAGAATAGGTTTTGTAAAAGAAGGTCATTTTAAAAAACATGGTTTCTATAACGGTAAATATTGTGATTGTTACCGTATGGCAATTTTTAACCTGAAAAGTGAGGATTAAATCATATGGCAAGTTTTAATAAACTAATCCTCGGGACTGTTCAAATAGGGGTTTCGGGTTATGGTATTAATAACTCAACAAAAGGGCTCGCCGAAAAGGAGAGTCTTGATATTCTTTCATTAGCTTATAACTCAGGAATAACGACTCTAGATACGGCAGTGGCTTATGGTAAAGCAGAAAAAATTATTGGTAAACATCATGCTGAAAATCCAAATAGCAGCTTTAGAGTTATAACTAAGATTCATCCTGGTGATGGAGTTTCAGTCCAAGATGCATTATTCGATTCTTTAAATAACCTGAATCAATCAGGTGTAGATACTTTGCTTTTTCACTCTTTTGATGATTTTCTGAGAAAGAAAAATTCCATCACTGATTTGTTAAAAGAGATAGAGAAAGGGAGAATAAAGAATATCGGTGTATCCGTTTATACTGACTCAGAAGCAAGGGCTTTGTTGAAATATGATTATATCGATATAATTCAATTACCATTTAATCTGCTGGATAACCTTTCTCTAAAGGGGGACTTATTAGAAGATATTAAATTAGCAGGTAAGTCTGTCCATGTTAGGTCGGTATTTCTTCAAGGTCTGTTTTTCAAGAATCTTGATCTACTTCCTGTTTTTTTAGAACCACTTAGGCTTGATTTAGAGCTACTCCATTCATTATCTAAACAGTATCAAATTAGCATGAATCAAATGGCAATGAGGTATGTTCTTGATCAGCCGCTAATAGACGGTGTTTTAATTGGAGTTGATTCATTAGCCCAACTTGAAGAAAATTTGGATCAAATAAAAAATCCCCTGCCAGAAGCTTTAATGGCTAGGATAAACGGGATAAAACCATCAAATCAACTCTTATTAAACCCCGTACTTTGGAAATGAAAGTTATTTTAATCACCCAAGCTAGAATGGGCTCCTCGCGTCTTCCTGGAAAGGTGTTAATGAAAATAGAAGGCCGCTCATTGCTAGAAATGCACATTCAAAGAGCTACTAAAGCTCAAAACGTAAACAAGATTATTGTTGCTACATCTGATAAACAGGGAGATCATGAAATATGTCAGGAGGCTCAAAGGCTTAAGGTAACTTGCTTTAGGGGGAGCGAGGATGATGTACTAGATAGGTTTTATCAGGCGGCAAAATCAGAAAAGCCAGATTATGTGGTGCGATTAACCGCAGACTGTCCATTGATCGACCCTTTAGTAATCGATGCCGTTGTTGAATCGGCTATTGATCAAGATTTAGATTATTGTATGAATAGTCTTCAAGAATGGTTTCCCGATGGTCAGGATACCGAGGTGTTTAAATTTGCAGCCTTAGAAAGAGCTTGGAAAGAGGCTAAGGTGGGTTCTGAAAGAGAACATGTTACCCCATACATCTATAATAATAGCATAGAAAAGGGTGGAGACTTTAAAGTTGGAAGTTATGATATTGAAGAAAACTTAAATCACATTCGTATGACTGTTGATGAAAAGGAGGACTTTGAGGCTATTGAAACTCTTGTTGGTAGCCTTGGGGTCAATAAAGGTTGGAGAGAATACACAGATTTCATAATTGCAAATCCAGATTTATTTTCCAATCAAAGAATAATTAGAAATGAGGGATATTTAAAGTCACTAGAAAATGATAAAAGCGGAGAGCATTAAAACAGGGCAGGAGCTATATAAACGGGCTAAAACCCTTATTCCAGGAGGTACAATGTTACTTTCTAAACGGCCAGAAATGTTCTTACCAGAACAATGGCCTGCTTATTTCAGTAAGTCGTCAGGCTGTCAAGTTTGGGGAATCGATGGTACTCATTATCTTGATATGTGTTCAATGGGAATAGGTACAAATAGCCTAGGCTACGGTAATTCGAGAATTGATGCTGAGGTAAGACGTGTGATTGATCAAGGTAATATGTCAAGTTTAAACTGCCCTGAGGAAGTTTACCTAGCTGAAAAGCTTGTGGAGTTACATCCTTGGGCGGATATGGTGCGTTTTGCAAGGAGTGGCGGAGAGGCTAACGCTATTGCGATTAGAATAGCTAGAGCAGCGTCAGGAAGAGATAAAGTAGCTATTTGTGGTTATCACGGTTGGCATGACTGGTATTTGTCAGCGAATTTAAGTGAAGATGAGGGTTTAGATGGACATTTAATGCCAGGCTTAGACCCAGCAGGAGTACCAAGACATTTGAAAGGTAGTGTTATTCCATTCAATTATAATGATTTAGGAGAGATTACCGAGATTGTGAAGAATAACCCAGATTTAGGAGTTATTAAAATGGAGGTATCTCGAAATTTTGGACCAGCTACAGGTTACTTAGAAGGGATCAGAAAATTAGCAACCGATAATAACATCGTGCTAATCTTCGATGAATGTTCATCTGGATTTAGACAAACTTATGGAGGCTTACATAAAATGTATGGGGTGGAACCAGACATGTGTATGTTTGGCAAGGCCCTTGGGAATGGTTATGCCATTACAGCTGTGGTTGGGAAAAGGTCCGTTATGGAAGCAGCACAAAAGACTTTTATAAGTAGTACTTTTTGGACAGAGAGAATTGGCCCAACTGCAGGTCTTGAATGTTTAAAGGTAATGGGGGAAATTAAGTCTTGGGACATAATTACCAATATCGGTCTTCGAGTTACAAAAGAATGGAAAGCGATGGGAGAACGCTGTGGTTTAAAACTAAATACTATGGGAATTCCTGCCTTAACTTTCTTTTCAATTGACTCTCCTGATTGGTTGAAGTACAAAACATTTATTACCCAAGAAATGCTAAAAAAAGGAATTTTAGCATTTAGTGGGTTTTACGCTTCTGTGGCTCACGAAGATCAATATCTAGCGCGATATTTCAACGAACTCGAAGAAATTCTCGATATCGTTGCTCAATGTGAAAGAGGAGAGAAAAAAATTGAAAACTTACTCGAAGGCCCCGTTTGTCACGGTGGTTTTAAAAGATTAAACTAGTTAAAAAGTTCAATAATTTACCTTAAACAGAGTATTTTGGAAAAAACTAATGTTGTTGTAGGGGGAGGTATTGCCGGAATAGTCACTGCCTATTATTTAGCAAAGGCTGGAAAATCAGTAATTCTATTGGAGAAGTCTAAAGATCTAGGAGGGCTTCTTCGAAGTAAAAATATTGAAGGTAACTACTTCGATTATGGAACGCATATTCTTAGAGAATCTGGAGTTGATGAGTTGGATAAATTCTTATTTGATGGGTTGGACTTGAAGAAGTTTGATTACCTCAAATACGGTACATACAACACAGGACTATTCGAGGGAAATGGCTTTTTAACAGATCAAGCTCTTTCAGATCAAAATAAAAAATTAGCTTTGGAAGAGTTGATTACAATATCAAAAGGATATAATGTTGGTAATCCAAGCTCTTTAGAAGATCAATTGATCAATGAGTTTGGTGAAAAGTACACGCAACTATTAGTAAATCCGGTCATTAAAAAACTTTTCTTTCACGAGTCGAGCGCCCTATCCCCAAACGCACATCTGCTTTTCGGTCTTAGCCGATTGATTGTAAGCACCCCAGATGAAACTAAAAAGTTGAAGGGTAATAGTTATTTAGATGCAAAGTTGGCATATCATTCCTCAAAGGAAGTTCTCAGTACAGTCAAAGCCCTCTACCCCACAAAAGGTGGTGTAGGCGTATGGATAGATAACCTCGAGAAGAAACTTTTGAATCTAGGTGTTAAGATTATTAAGGGGGAAGAGTTTAAGATTGATGGCGATAAGAAAGGCATTCAATCTTTAATAACACAACTTGATGTTTATGATATAGAAAGTCTATACTGGACAGTTCCTCCAATATTTTTGTTTTTTGAGTTAGGATTGGAGAAACCAAAATCAAAACCTCCTCAAAGGCTTTCTAGTATAATTGTTGATTTGGTTTTTGAAGGTGATTATCTTACTGATTTATACTATTTTCAAGTTTACGACCCTAATTTAGCTTCATTCAGAGTTACTTGTTATGATAACTACAATCCAGAAAATGGTTCGAATAGTAATCTGAAAAGAATCTCAGTGGAGTTTTTATCTGCTGACTTAGAAATAGATCGAGTTAAGTTTGAGGTATTAGCTAAATCGGAACTTATTGCAATGGAGATAGTTCAATCTACAGTGGTACTTAAGGTTGTCAATGTAGATGTAGTTAAAGGTGGGTTTCCAATTCCAACTCCTGAATTTCGAGATGCTACCAACTTGATGGTTGACGAAATTAAATCAATAGAAAATCTTCAGCTTTTTGGTAAAGCAAGTGGTAGGGTTTGGTTTATGAACGATGTTTTAATGGAAATTCATAACCATTTTTCAGCTTAATGAAGCTAGTATTTAGAGTAGATTGTAATGCCAAAACAGGATTTGGCCATTTGTCAAGAGTGATTAGCTTATGTCGCACTTGGGTAAGCTTTGGCGGGTTAACAGATTATGTTTTTATTGGTAATTATAATGAATTCGGGAAAAAGATATTGTCCAACTATTCGATGCCCTATGTTCATGTTGAAACGGGTGATTTTTCTGAATTGAATCTTGGTAAATTGAATAGCGATGACGTAGTGTTGATTGACTCCTATTTAATGCGACAGTCTCAGCTTGATAGTTTAGTTAAAAGTGGAGTTAAGGTGATCTTAATTGATGACGAATGTTTGTTAAATTATATAGGAGTTTACGTAGTAATCAATTTTAGATTTAATGCTGAAAAACTATACAGTTACAATTCGGAGTATACTTTTTTAGGCGTTGAATACTTAATTGTAAAACCAGAACTCGTTGAATTAAGGGCTTCAAAATTGAATTTTGAATCAGACCAATCCATCAACAATATTTTACTATTTTTTGGGGGTGGTTTTGATGACTCTCAATTTATTTCTGGTATCATTAAGCATATTAATAACAGGCTTCCGGAAGTGGTAATTATGCTTTTAGGAGATTTTAAAAATGTAAGGGGTAAGTTCAACCAAGTCAAGTCTACTCCGCACTTTCATAAATATTTAGTGAATGTAGATGCATTGATTAATGCAGGAGGCTTGATAAAGTATGAGGCCTCGTATAGTTTAATTCCAACTGGGTCTTTTTCTACATCTCCTTTACAATACGAAGACTCAAAAGTGTTAAGTCATTTTGGAGTGCATTCAAATTTCGGTTTGATAGAAGATAGTTCGGTTCTTAACAATAACATAAATTTCAATACCTTTCTCAATGAAATTTCGGTTCGAAAGGAACTCTATCAGAACGCTAAAGTGAAATATCATAATTCACCTACTTTAAATTTAGTGGAAAAGTTAAACAAGATTCTATGAGCGATTCAATTGTTAAAAAACAACAAGAGGTTTATACGAAGCAATTTTTGGAATACGGGGATTCTCCAGAAGGTACTTTTAATCAGAATGATGTGATTCAAAGATTGCGCTTTGATCGATTGATAAAACAACTTGATTTTGAGAATGGAACTAAAAAGCTTCATGACGTTGGGTGTGGGATTTGTGATTTGCACACATATTTACTGGGCCGAGATATAAATGTACAATACTCAGGTACAGATGTAGTGCCAGAAATGAAGGAGTTGGCACTTAAGAAATATCCGAATATGGAATTTCATGTTAGGGACATTATTAACGATGATATTGAGGAGGTCTATGATTATGTGACTTTAGCAGGAGTGTTCAATCTGCCGGGAGATACAGATCGACAGGAATGGGCGAATTTCACTCGCCAAATGATATCTAAAATGTTTGATTTGTGTACTAAGGCTATTTCATTCAATTTTCTAACTACAAAAGCGGACTTCTATCATCCTGATATGTATTATGCAAACCCAGCTGAAATCTTTGAGTATTGTTCAAAAAATCTATCAAGATACGTGGTGATAGACCATTCTTATCCTCTTTTTGAATTTACAGTTACTATATTTAAAACGGAAGGGATGAAGGAAAGCTTTACAGCCCAACCACTACAAAAGTATTTGAAATAGATGTACCTCAATACTAGAGCTAGGGCTTCATCTTTTATTTATCAACAAGCTAGAGAGTTTAAGGGTGTTTGGCTAATACCAGATAACATCTGTCATGCAGTATATGTAGATATATGCATGGCAGGTAGTACGATCGAATTAATGGATGTCGACCTAGAATCGTTGGAATTGGATACAAACAAGGTATCTGATTATTTAAAACATAATCAAGTAGCCGGTATTGTATTGGTCAGAGCTTTTGGATCTTTAAAAGTAAATTATGAATCCTTCTTTGCTTTCATTAAAGATCACTACCCTGAAGTTTACATTATTGACGATAGATGCTTGTGCTTTCCTCAGTTTACTGCCCCAAAAGACACTTTGGCTGATATGATACTCTATAGTACGGGTTATAGTAAAGTAGTAGACTTAGGGTACGGTGGTTATTGTTTCTCGAAGTCAAGGCTCGAGACAATATCAATGGATTTTTTAGAGTCGGATGAAGAGAAGTTTGATTCATTTTTCAAAGAGTCTATAGATACAGGAGTGCCAATTAGTGAACAAAGCTTTAAAATCATTTGTGATTCATTATGGCTTAACCACGCTCAGGTTAATACGAGTAAATATTTTGATGAATTAAAAGAAAAGCTGGACCTGGTTAAACTTCATAAGACTAGACTGAATGAGATATATGGCACGATAAATCAAGAAATGATTATAAGCCCAGAATTCAATGATTGGAGATTTAATATTGTAGTGGGTAATAGGAGTGAGGTTTTAAAGAAAATTTTTGAGCAAGGTTTATTTGCTAGTCATCATTATTACCCACTTGGACTTTTTTTTAGTACTCAATATAAAAGTGTCTGGAATACATTACGTGAAGGTATATTGAATTTATTTAATGATTTAAGAGTGACCGAGGAGGGGGCGATTAGAACCGTCAACATTATCAATGAATATGGACGACCATTCAAGTATGATAAATAAGTATTTGGCTGTTATGCAACCTACTTTTCTTCCCTGGGTAGGCTATTTTGATTTGATAGATCAATCAGATGTTTTTGTCTTCTACAATGACGTTCAGTTCGTAAAACAGAGTTGGCAAACGCGCAATAGATTAAATGGGGCTAATGGTGTTTTCTATATCAACTGCCCAGTGAAAAAGTGTGATTTAAGTACGAATATAGATAAAGTGCAAATTGATAATACTAAAGCATGGCGAGAGAAAATTATTAAGACACTTTTTTACAACTATAGAAAGTCTCATTTTTTTGAAGAAGTCCATCCTTGGATGATTGAATTCTTCAAAAAAGGATATGACAAACTTGAGGATCAATCAATTACATTTATAACAGACTTAGCTAAGAAACTAGGGATGAATACCATTTTAATACGCAGTTCTGATTTAGACTTATCAACCAATGATAGAGTTCAAAAACTAATTGATATTTGTCTTCTAAATAAAGCAAATACATACATCTCTACTCCTGGCGCATATGATTATCTAAGTACAGAGAACGGTGAAGGCCGAATGAATAAAAACGGAGTTACCTTAAGCTATCATCAATATAGTCCACGGCCTTATCCTGTCACGGTATCTAATTATGAAGGGTACATGAGTACTGTTGATTTACTGTACAATGTTGGTTTTAAAAATGCCTTAAGCCATATTAGGGCAGGGAGGAAAGACTTGAAGAAACCGTCTGAAATTAAAGATGTTTAGAATGAATTTAGACCGCTGTTTTATTATAGCTGAGATGTCTGCCAATCACGGCAGCAAGCTCGAAATAGCTCTTGAAACCGTGAGAGCTGCAGCACGAGCAGGGGCTGATGCTATTAAACTTCAGACTTACCGTGGAGATACCATTACTATGGATTCCAAGACACAAGACTTTCTAATTGAAGGTACTCTGTGGAGTGGTCGCTATCTGTATGACCTCTATGAGGAAGCTCATTTGCCATGGAAATGGCATAAGGCTATTTTTGACGAAGCTAAGAAGGAGGGGCTCGTATGTTTTTCTTCCCCCTTTGATTTTACAGCAGTCGACTTTCTGGAAGAATTACAATGTCCTATTTACAAGATCGCGTCATTTGAAATTACAGATATTCCATTGATAGAATATGTTGCCTCTAAAGGCAAACCTGTTATAATTTCTACAGGTATTGCAGATGACAAGGATATACAATTGGCGGTTGATTCATGTAGAAAAATGGATAATCATGATATAACACTTTTAAAGTGCACCTCGAGTTATCCTGCTCCGATTGCGCTTGCCAATCTTTCCATGATTCCCGATTTAGCTATAAAATTTGATGTAAGTTCTGGTTTATCTGATCACACTGAGGGAATTGTTGCTCCCATTGTGGCGGTAAGCTTAGGTGCCAAGGTTATTGAAAAACATTTTATTTTAGATAAATCTGTAGGTGGCCCTGATGCCTCATTTTCACTGGATGAAAAACAATTTACGGAGATGGTTAATGCCGTAAGGGATGCAGAGAAATCCATTGGAAAGATAGATTACTCATTGACTGAAAATCAAAAACAAAACAGGAAATTTGCTAGATCTCTTTATGTTGTTGAAGACATTAAAGCGGGTGAGAAAATAACAACAGAGAATGTAAGAAGTATAAGGCCGGGTCATGGAATGCACCCTAAATTTCTTTATGAAACACTTAATAAAGAAGTGAACTGTGATTTGACTAAAGGTACTGCTTTGAAGAAAAGTTATTTTAAAAGCCACTCGGTTTGAATAAATGATTGAATACCAGATGACAATTGAAGAGAAGCGTAAGCTGATTTTGACAAGAAACAGCAATTATGTTTCATTGATGGAAAAACTACCTGTTTTTTTAAATTTGCATAATGGGCTGAATAAAAGCGCTAGATTTTGGGAGATCATTCTGTATAAATTTATCCACAAATTTGTTCATGATATTACACCACTTGTTTTTGAAAAAGATACCGATACACTTACAGAGAGAGTTTTTGATGAGGTTTTGATACCTTTAGATGATAATGACTACTCAAACCTTAGGCACCAAGAGCCCGCTTTTTTTCAGCAGTTTTTATACTCGGTTGATTTAAAAAAGTCTATTAAGGCCAAACATAATTTTAAAAGAACCAGAATCCAGTTTCTTAAAAATTGGCTATTTAAGTTTCGGGCATTTTTACCTTCTAAGAAGCAGAAGATGCTTCTTTTTCAAGAGTATTACAGTAGTATTTGGCAGCATTACTATCCAGAGTACAAAATAATTAAAGTTGGTCTTAGATTAACTGAGCGAGATGACACAATAAAGATTAATACCGAACTGAGACAAGAGTTAAGAGACTTTCTGATTACAGAAGGTTTTACACCTGTTTTGGCCAATGGGTTATCGTTTTCGTTCCCTATGGATTTGTTAGAAGGCTTTTCATACCACAATGCCAAGGTTGCAAAATTCACTAAAGGAATAAAAATTGATTCCATGCTCGCAGGGTGGATTCCCGAATTATGGACAGCAATATTGTGTGCTTCTTATGTTGAAAGTGGTGTTGAACTAAGGTTAGTTCAACACGGAGGTAGTTACGGTGAAAGTGATTATTCTTTTGGTGATCTAATTGAGCAAAGGCTATGTGATCAATTTTTATCTTGGTCGCAAAAGTCTTACAATGAGAAAATTGTACCCGTAATACCAACTCGATTAGTCGCATTTAGATTAAAATATCAGGCCACTATTAAAAAAATAGAAGGCCCAAATTTAAGAAGATACCCAGTTTTAATTGTTGACGGTATGCATTACAGTACACCGACTGTTTCAGATTTAGTAGGCTGGGCAGGGACTAAGGAGAACGTTGTCAGCTTTATAGAAAGTTATATGGAAGGAAAGGGCGAAGGGGTGCTTTTGAGGTTATATAACGGGAATTATGCAAAAGACGAAAAATTCCATGAAGAACTGATACGAAGGTTTCCAAATTTGACAATTCATGATGAAACTCATCCTTTAGAAGTTGATTTGTTTTGTTGTCAAGAGGTTTACGTCAACTATATGTTTTCAACCTTGAAATGGGAAGCAAATTTTATTGGTAAAACTGTTAAAACCCTACCGGGTTTGGCAGAAAATGCTCTATAGGCCTTATGTTTAATCAAAAAATAATAAAGTAGAAGTTTGTTATGACTAATAAAGTGAATAAGGAAGTTGACCATGAAGCTACTATAGAGGACAGGTTTGAGTTTGGCAAAAACTGGCTTAGTTTCATCCAAAAACTGGATGATGTTAGAGTTCAAGTAGCTATAGATTCACTTAAGGAAATGTTGGAAGTAGATACCCTGAAGGGGATGAAGTTTCTTGATATTGGAAGTGGAAGTGGCTTATTTTCGTTAGCAGCGGTAAAGTTGGGAGCCGAAGTATTCTCATTTGATTATGACAAGAACTCAGTTAGTTGTACAAGATACCTTAGAGATAATTACAGTTCCGAAAGTCAATGGAAAGTCGAGCAAGGATCAGTTCTGGACAAGGAGTATCTAGAGTCTTTGGGTGATTATGATATTGTGTATTCCTGGGGCGTTTTACATCACACCGGAAGTATGTATGAGGCTTTAGAGAATGCGGTTATACCCTTAAAGAATGGCGGGAAACTTTTTATAGCCATTTATAATGATGAGGGTGCTAAATCTAAAGCTTGGAAAAAACTCAAAAGAATGTATGTACAGTCTAAAGTACTCAAAGGAATAATACTAGGGCTTTATACTCCCTATTATATTCTTAAGAATTTCCTAATGGATGTACTTTACTTGAGACAGGCACCTTTAGCACGGTATAAGAATTTCAGAGAAAAGAGAGGGATGTCATGGATTCATGATTTGTATGATTGGCTTGGAGGCTATCCTTTTGAAGTAGCAAGTATTCCTCAAATTTTTGACTTTTACAAAAAGCGTAATTTATCTCTTGAAATGGTTACAGCAAGAAAAGGGAGAGGTTGTAATCAATTTGTTTTCAAAAAAATGATCTAAATGTTATGGACCACGAAATTTAAATGTGCGGAATAACAGGTTTTATTGATTTCTCTCACAATTCCTCCAGAGAAGAATTGGTTGGAATGACAGATGCTCTCACGCACCGTGGGCCAGATGGCGCTGGCTATAAGTTTTCTCAGAACGATATCTATCAGTTAGGCCTTGGGCATAGAAGGTTATCCGTTTTGGACTTAAGCGAAAATGGCAGACAACCGATGTACTCGTCTGATGGACAATACGCGATTATTTACAATGGCGAGGTGTATAACTTCCATGAAATCCGAGCTTGGCTGCTCACTAAAGGCTATAATTTTACATCAAATTCGGATACCGAGGTACTTCTGTACGCTTTAATTGAAGAGGGAGTTAAAGCCATAAATCGGTTTATTGGGATGTTCGCCATAACCTTTGTGGATACCATCAAACAAGAGGTTGTTTTAATTCGAGATAGAGTAGGAGTAAAGCCTCTCTACTATACTTGGAATAATAAAACCCTTTTATTCGCCTCAGAAACTAGAGCCTTCCATAAGCATAAGAGCTTCAAAAAGGAACTTAACCCTCGTTCTGTTGCCGACTATTTGGATTTCGATTATATCAAAGACGGGAAGTCGATATTCAAATCCGTAAACTCAGTAAAACCAGGTCATTATCTTAAGCTTGATCTAACCAACAGGTCAGTTCAAGAGATGGAATACTGGTCAGTTGATAATTACTTTGCTATAGAGGGTAAATCAATAGACATAGCTTCAGCCATCGATCAACTGGATGCACTGTTGGTAGATGCTTGTAAGTTAAGAATGGTGTCTGATGTGCCTGTGGGGGTTTTTTTAAGTGGAGGGTTAGATAGTACTACTGTTGCAGCGATTCTTCAAAAGCATCATAATACTAGAATTTCTACCTTCACCATCGGTTTTGAAGAGAAGGAGTTTAATGAAGCTGAAAAGGCAAAATCCATTGCTAAATATTTAGGTACCGACCACCATGAACTGTATTGCTCTGAACGTGAACTGCTAGATATATTTCCACGACTTCCAGAGATTTATGATGAGCCATTTGCTGATAAATCAGCCATTCCAACCACTTTAGTAAGTGAGTTCGCAAAGAAAGATGTTACAGTAGCCCTTTCAGCAGATGGGGGAGATGAAGTTTTTGCTGGCTATAATAAATACTCAGACGTCCTTGGTAACTATACAAGGCTTGCTTCACAGAATCGCTTACTTCTGAACGGTAAGCGAGGAGCCTATAAAATGCTTCATCATTTGTCTTCTTCTATGTCTGGAGCACAGTCAAAAGTAGCCCTAAAGGCCTTTTCGGAGCTTAAATATTTAGGTGAGTTTCCGAACATTGTTGAAATGATGGTTTCTAGTGCTCGAAACTTTGGAGAGCGGGATTTGCAGAAACTGTTATTAACTTATAAGGAAGCACATCAGGAGAATAACATAATAATCAATCGAGATCGCTTGGCCCAAATTCAAGCCTATGATTATAAGGATTATCTGCCTAATGATATTTTAGTAAAACTGGATAGGGCGGCCATGAGCGTAAGTTTGGAGGGACGTGAGCCTTTACTCGATCACCGGATAGCAGAGTTTGCTGCGAGGTTACCTAGTCATTTCAAAATGAATGGGAAAATAAAAAAATACATTTTGGCTGAAGTCAATGCTAGATATATTCCGCGAAATCTTACCGAAGGCCCCAAAAAAGGCTTTGCCATTCCAAAGAAAAAATGGATGCAAACACACTTAAAGGAACAGATAATGACCTATTTAAGTGACAATATGGTTCAGGACTCTGGGGTTTTTGACTTAGGATACGTTCGTGAATTGAGGAAGCAATACGAAAAGGGGGATTCGAATAACAGAGTTTGGAATATATTACTCTTTCATATGTGGTATGAACGATGGATGAAGTAAACAGTTAATGAAGATCATATTAATCAACGCCCATTATACCCATATCCTTGGTGGCTCTGAAATTCAGTGTCATCAAATTGCCCAAGGATTAACCGAATTGGGTATTGACCTCACCTATCTTGCTGTTGGAGGCTATGATGACGCTGCTGATCTGCCTTATAAACTACTCCAGGTAGAAAAGAACTCAACTTCAATTATTAAGGTCTGTAAGGAACTTCAGCCTGACTTGATTTATTGGCGATTCAATAAAAACCTTCTGGCCTCAGTAGTTGGTCAAATTAAATCGCTTAACACCCGGCTAGTTTTCTCTGTAAGCCATATTCATGACTTAGAGCCTTTTGCCTATAAACCCATCCCTAATTTGGGCATTTTTGCCCGCGCAAAAAGGAGGTTGGGTCACGTCATAAAGGGGATACAGTTTAAAAATGCCTTTAACAAAGTAGATGGAGTTATTTGTAATAATGAAGAGCATTTAAAGCACATTACTCACACCAATAAAGTATATATTCCTAACTCTCCTTTTTTAGAATACGAAGAATTTACTTGGCCAAGACCTTATGTGGTTTGGGTTGGGAATATTAAGGCCCATAAACATCCTGAGTTATTTGTCGAGTTAGCAAAGTCGTTAACTGGAAAAGGAGTTGATTTTTTAATGGTAGGAGATATTCAGCAACAGGCTTATGAGTACCTCAACTCATCTATAGAGCTACCCGGAAACTTTCATTTTCTCGGTTCGAAATCGGTTTTTGAAACGAATGGCATCATTAAATCTTCAATGTTTCTGGTACATACCTGCGAACCCGAAGGCTTTCCGAATGTGTTTTTGCAGGCTTGGGGTTTTAGTAAGCCAATTATCTCTTTACAGTTCGACCCTGCTGGATTATTAGAAAAACATAAGATTGGTTTTTATTCAAAGAATTATCAGCAATTCGTCAGAGACTGTTCTCAATTAATTACTGAATCCACTTTAAGAGAACAGATAGGTAAAAAGGCAAATAAATTTTTGGATGAACATTTTATGAAAGAAAGGAACATTAAACAATTGATGTCATTTCTGTCGACTACATTGGGAAAATGAAAATTCTTTATCTCTCTACTTCTTATATCCCTTACAGAAGGGCGGACAGTGTTCATGTAATGCACATGTGCCAAGCCTTAGCGTTGGCGGGGCACACGGTTAATCTGGTGTATAAAAAGAGTAGTAAGTTTTCAGAAAAAACGGCAGACCCATACGAGTTCTATGGTGTACAGAATGTATTTCAACTCACGGGGATTAACCGTCCAGCTTTTAAAGGTGGGGGCATATTGTATTCTTGGGGTATGAAATGGTTTTTGAGAGGCCAAAGGGAAAATATTGACTTAATTTTTTCGCGAGATATTGCAGGAGCTATCTATGCTATGGAATATGATTTACCCCTCGTTTATGAGACTCACGTAATTCCTGACAATGAAAGTCACCTAAATAGTATTAAAAGGATTCTGGCATACCCTAAACTTGTATCTGTAGTTATTTTAACAAATGGATTATTAAGGGATTTTAAAAGTAAATTTATAAATGATCTAACTGATCAAAAACTGATTGTCGCGCATGACGCCTTTACTCCAAAGAAAGGCGAGTCTGTTTTTTGCGAAAAAATAGAAGTGGGGCGACCTGCTGTCGGGTATGCTGGAAATCTTTATGCTGGGAAAGGTATGGAAGTCATAGGAGCCTTGGCAGGGAAATTACCCGAATACGATTTCAATGTTGCTGGAGGAGAGGAAAAGGATATTGCTCACTGGAAATCAATTTTCCCATTTCCCAACCTCAGTTTTGTAGGTTTTATGCCTCCTGTCGACTTAGCTAATTTTTATAAGAACCAAAATGTATTGTTGCTGCCGCCTCTCAAAAAATCACTTGGTTTGTCAGGTAATAATATCTCAGGTTGGATGTCGCCTATGAAACTTTTTGAATATATGAATACGGGTAGACCTATAGTTGCTTCAAACTTAGAAGTACTAAAAGAAGTGCTTGATGATGGTAGAAATGCGTTGTTGGCAGACCCAGATCACTTGGATGAATGGGTAACCGCAATTAAAAACCTGATCCAAGGATCAGAAATGTCCCTTAGGTTGTCGGCAAATGCTCGTAAAGATTTATTGAGTAATTATACTTGGGAAAAGCGTGTCCAACATATTCTAAGCGAGAGTAATTTATAATGTGCGGAATATTCGGTTACATATCTAAAAAAGGCAGCCTTCCTGCTAGAGAAGTGCTTATAAGGGCTACGGATAGAATGCTAAGTCGTGGGCCCGATCATGGCGGCTATTGGAACGATAATGAAGTATTTCTCGGAATGCGAAGGCTCTCAATTATTGACCTTAATTCTGGCAACCAACCCATGTTCTCTCAAAACGAAGGTGTAGTGTTGGTTTTCAATGGCGAAATATATAACTACAAAAAGGTTAAAGAAGACCTGATAAAACTTGGACACAAGTTCAAGACTTCATCCGATACTGAAGTGATTTTAATAGGCTATATTCAATGGGGTAAGGATGTTGTGGATAGACTAAATGGAATGTTTGCTTTTGCCATATATGATCATCGTGAAAAGGAAGTATTTATAGCAAGAGATCGCCTAGGTGAAAAGCCATTGTTTCTTTATGAAGATGAAGAGAAAATCATTTTTGCATCTGAAACAAAAGCAATTTTGACCTGTGAAAGAGTAGATAAAACGCTAAATCCTTCCATTATTAATTATTATTTGGCTTTCGGATACAGTAAACCTCAAACAAGTATTTTTTCTAAAATTAGAAAGCTCAATCCAGGATCCTTTTTTTCGGTGAAAGAGAATGAGTTACAAGAAAAGAGATTTTGGTCATTGTCAAACTTTGATCTCCTCCCAGAATCAGAAGAGGCGATTGAAAATACTGTGGAACAACTTTTAGAAGAGGCTGTTGAAATGAGAATGGTGGCAGATGTGCCCGTAGGTGCTTTTCTAAGTGGCGGTATCGACTCTAGCTTATTAGTGGCGATGATGAGAAAACATCATGATGATGTTCAGACTTTCACCATAGGCTTTAACGCTTCAAAGGATTATGATGAAACACAAGATGCAAAAGCTGTAGCAAAGCACTTAGGCGTAAAAAACACTTGTTTTGATTTAGGTGAAAATGAACTGATAAGAGTATTGCCTGATTTAGCGGGCTATTACGATGAACCTTTTGCCGATGCGGCTGCTTTTCCACTCTATTGCTTAAGTGAATTGACAAAAACTTCAGCCAAAGTTATTCTTTCAGGAGATGGTGGGGACGAACTTTTTGCTGGCTACGGAAGGTATCAGAAAGCAACCCAATATGCTAAATTGGCCAAAATAAGCTCGTTTGTCCCAAACGCTATGTCTCCCTTATTTGATTTTGCGTCCAAGGCGTCAGGGAAAAAGCATCTTGCTGGAGTTGGAAAATTCGATGTCTATGACTTTTATCAAAAGTCTTTTGAACTAATGACTTTGACGGAAAGAAGAAATCTACTTATGGATTCCTCAATAGACGATAGTCTGTTGAGTGATGATTATAGGAACCACGGTGCGCAATATTTTGAGAACTCTGGTAAGGATGCAATTAATCACCTTCAAGTAATGGATATAAGTACTAGACTTGTTGAGTCCTTTCTGCAAAAAACAGACCGTGCTATGATGGCGCAAAGTATTGAGGGCCGCTTACCCTTTCTAGATTATAGGCTTGTGGAATACGCTATGAGAATCCCTGGCAGCCATAAACTGAAGGGAGGCGAGAGTAAGTATATTTTAAAGAAAATTTTAGAAAAATACATACCTTCAGACATGGTGTATAGGCCAAAGCATGGCTTTAATGTGCCTTTGGAAGAGTGGATAGCTTCTAACTTCACTACTTATCTGGAAGATGTACTATTTGATTCTCAATGTTTAGATCGTCAGATATTTAAGAAGGAAACAATAAGAAAAATGATCAAAGAGACGAAGCAAGGTTCGGCTAAACATGCCAGAAAACTTTGGTTGCTTTTGAATTTTGAACTTTGGTGTAGAAATAATTTATAACCATGAACGTAGCCATTATCACTGCCAGAGCAGGCAGTAAATCCATTATCAATAAGAATATTTTAGAGGTCAAAGGAAAGCCGTTGATCTATTATCCAATTAAGGCATCACTAGATGCCCTTAAGATTGACAAAGTATTTGTCTCTACGGATGGAGAAGGTATAGCCGCAGCCGCTGAAAAATATGGAGCTACCGTAATTCCTCGTCCTGATGAGTTGGGCGGAGACACCATCAACCACGGTGATGTCATTAGACATGCTGTGGAATGGGTAGATGAGCGTTATGATAACCTCGAAAACGTAGTGCTTCTTCTCGGAAATACAGTCTATATCGATGGAAGCATCATTGATAAATGCCTTCAAAAGCTTGATGATGAAAAGGAACTGGATTCTTGTATGACGGTTTGGGAAGCACAGGATGATCATCCACTTCGAGCAATGGAAATTACTGAAAATGGATTGTTAAGACCTTATGGGGGAGTAGAGCGCAATGTGTCTACCGAAAGACAATCCTATCAAAAAGCCTATTATTACGACCAAGGCGTGTGGGCATTTAGAAAATATACAGTTCAAAGTCATGATGGTCCAAACCCGTGGTGGTGGATGGGTAAGAAATCGGCTCCAATTATCCGCACCTGGGTAACAGGACGCGATATTCACACCTATTTCGATGTAGGTATCAGTGAATGGTGGTTGGAAGGACTCGATAAAATCAAAGAGGTTCTCAAGAAATCTTCTGAAAGTGGTTTATAACATTTTTCTTCTGTAATGTTATTTAATTCTATAGAGTTCGCGCTTTTTCTGCCATTGGTATTTTGGATCTACTGGTTTGCTTTAGGTAAGAGCATAAAACTTCAGAATTTATTTATCCTAATAGCTAGCTATGTGTTTTATGGTTGGTGGGATCCTAGATTTTTAGTGTTAATATTTCTAAGTACTATTGTAGATTTTTACATTGGTATTGGTCTTCATAAGAGCTCGGAATATCATATAAGAAAAGCACTATTGGTTACAAGCCTTATTGTTAACATTGGAATACTCTTTGTTTTTAAATATTATGGTTTCTTCGTTCAGAATTTCATCGATGCATTTACCTTTTTCGGAAGTCAACTACAGCTCGATTCGTTAAGTATCATTCTTCCAGTCGGTATTAGTTTTTACACTTTTCAGACGCTTAGCTATTCAATAGATGTGTACAGAAGAAAGTTAGAGCCTACTCAGGGGTTTGTTTCTTTTGCTGCTTTTGTGAGTTTTTTTCCTCAACTAGTGGCCGGCCCGATCGAGCGCGCAACAAACTTATTACCTCAGTTTTATAAAAAAAGGGTATTTAATTATGCTCAGTCTGTGGATGGACTTAGGCAGATACTCTGGGGCTTATTTAAAAAAATAGTCATTGCAGATAATTGCGCGGAGTATGTTAATGTGGTATTTGGCAACTATCAATCGTATGAGGCTAGTAGTTTAATTGTGGCAGCCTTCTTTTTTTCAATACAGATTTATTGTGACTTTTCGGGTTACTCAGATATCGCCATTGGTACTGCTAAGCTATTTGGCTTTAAGTTAATGCGGAATTTTGCCTACCCATACTTCTCCCGAGATATATCAGAGTTCTGGAGACGTTGGCACATTTCTTTGTCTACTTGGTTTCGGGATTACTTATACATTCCATTGGGAGGAAGTAGAGGAGGGGTTAATGTTAAAGTAAGAAATACACTAATCATATTTCTCGTAAGCGGTTTTTGGCACGGTGCTAATTGGACGTTTATTGTTTGGGGTTTTTTGAATGCGTTGTACTTTTTACCACTACTTTTGGCCAATAGAAATCGAGTTAATTTAGGTATTGTTGCTGAAAATACTAATTTTCCAAGCTTGAAAGAAATGCTTAGTATGCTGTTAACCTTTAGTTTAACTACTTTGGCCTGGATATATTTTCGTTCAGAATCCGTTGTAGACGCCAATCAATTTATTGCAGGTATTTTTGATAAGGGAGTTTTGACAGCTCCGCGATCATTAGGTATGGAAAGGGCTTTAATTACTTTTATTTCAATATCCATTTTGGTTTTGGCTGAATGGGTAAGTAGGAAAAAGGAATATCCTTTAGAAGAATTCGAACTTCACGCCAAACGATATTTAAGACATGCTACTTATTATGCAATTGTCTTAGCTATTTTCTTTTTCTCAGGAAATCAACAAGGCTTCATTTACTTTCAATTTTAATGCTGACTAAATTAACAAGAAGAGTAGCTTACTTTCTATTTCCGCTTATAGTGGGTATAGTTTTTTTGAGCCATCAGCTGTTTCAAAGCCATGAAATGCTACCCGATATAGACGCTAACGTTACTTCAAAAAATAAAACTTTAACAGGCTTTTTGTTTAATGAATCCAACATAGCTCACATTAAATGGAGAAAAGTAAATAACCTTGACAAGTTTAATGTTTGGGCATTGGGTTCTTCGCGAGTCTTAGCCTTTCGAGAAGAAACTTTTAACACATCTTTTTATAACCTTGGATATACGGTTTCAAGAATTGCTGATTTTGAGTTGCTAATGAGTAAGGTAGCTGCCGATAAATTACCGAATTATTTAATATTAGGGTTAGATCAATGGGCGTTTAACACGGATTGGGATAATGAAGCTAATGGGAGCATAAGTGAAACATGGACAGAATATGATGAATACCCAAATTATTCATCATATAAAAGTTTAGCATCAATGGTGTTGAAGGGGATATACTCGCCCAAATGGGGTTTTAGGAAAGATGGTACTCGATATGGGTTGAATGCAATAGTAAATGAGACAGGGTTCCGGAAAGATGGGAGCATTTATTATGGTTCGGTGACTAGCAGATTATTGTTAGAAACAGAAGTTCAATCCGAAATTTTTTTGGATACCTATAAGAGAATAGAGGCAGGGAATAGAAAATTTCAATATGGGGAAAAGGTAGATGATGTTATACTACAAGATTTGGCGAGTTTTCTAGACTTTTGCAAAAATAACGACATTCAAGTTGTAGGTTTTTTACCACCTTTTGCTGACCGAATTTATGAGGCAATAGTTAAAACGGGTAAATATCAATATATGCTGGATCTACCTATCAAGCTGGCAGAGTTGTTTAATGACTATGGCTATGAGTTCTATAATTTCCCTCATGTAGGGATAATCGATTCTTCAGACGCTGAAGTCATTGATGGGTTTCACGGAGGAGAAGTTTCATACGGAAAAATGTTAGTTTCTATGCTCGAATCTGGCTCAGCTCTCAAGAATGTTATTCTTGTTGATTCTTTAAAATATTATGTGAAAAATCCAGTTAATCGATACACTCTGTTTCAATATGAGTGATGGTGTTAAGAGGGTATTAGATTAGATTTAATTAAATTTTACTGATAAATGGCTTATAAAATACTCACTACTTCATCTTCTTTCGGTAAGGTAGACCCTGCTCCTTTGGCATTATTGGAAACAGAAGGGTTTGAGGTTACTGTAAACCCATATGGTAGGAAACTAACCGTAGAAGAGTCAAAGGAAATTTTGAACGGCTATGATGGTTTAATTGCAGGTACTGAAGCCCTCAATGATGAAGTGCTGAGTGCTGCTGCTAGCTTGAAATATCTATGTCGATTAGGGGCGGGGATTGATAATGTAGATTTTGAAGCGGCCAAAAAGCTAAATATTACAGTTGAAAACACGCCAAGTGCCCATGTGGATGGAGTGGCTGAGCTTACCTTGGGAGGTATTCTGTCTTGCTTGAGGAATATTGCCAACGCTCACACGAATATTACCAATGGTATTTGGGAAAAACCAATGGGGAGTCTTTTGAAAGGAAAAACAGTGGGAATTATTGGCTTAGGAAGAGTAGGCTGTAGACTGGTGGAATTGATGAGCCCTTTCAAAGTAAAAGTTTTGGCTTTCGATTTATACCAGAATACTGAGTTTGCTGAAAAGCATAATGTGACTTACGTTGCAATGGATCAATTGATAAGCACATCGGATATTATCACTATTCATACTCCATATTCGCCAGAAGCCAAACACATGGTCAATGCTGAATTTTTTTCTAAAGCAAAAAGGAGCCTATGCTTGGTCAATGCATCGCGTGGTGGTTTGGTAGATGAGGATGCATTACTCGACTTTTTGAAGTCAAATTCCGCAGCTTCTGCTTATATTGATACTTTCGAAGAAGAGCCTTACGCAGGCCCCTTAAGTAAAATAAAAAACTGCACCCTTACTCCTCATATCGGTTCTTACGCTAGTGAAGTAAGAGTTAATATGGAAATGGAAGCAGCACAAAACGTGATTAATTACTTCAAAAAGAAATGAGCAAAGTTTTAGTAACAGGTGGTTCTGGATTTTTAGGTAGCCATATAGCCGATGCGCTTTCTGATATCGGGCACGAGGTTACTATTTTAGACCAAGTAGAGTCACCTTATTTACGTGAAGACCAAAGTTTCATCAAAGGAGATGTTTGCGATGCCGAAAAACTCATCGATCAACTTTCTGGATTTGAGTATGTGTATCACTTAGCCGCTTTGGCCGATTTGAATGCTGCCAAAGCACGCCCAATAGACACGGTAGCTATTAATATTCAAGGCACTGTCAATATGCTTGAGGCTTGTAGGGTGAATAATGTAAAGCGCTTTGTTTTCGGCTCTACCGTTTACGTTTATAGTCGCGAAGGTAGCTTTTACAGATGCAGCAAACAGGCCTGCGAAAACTATGTTGAAGAGTATTACAATCAGTTTGGCTTAGAATATACGATTCTCCGTTATGGTAGTTTGTATGGGCCAAGAACGGATATGGCAAATGGAGTTTATCGTCTGCTTAAAAATTTCATGGACCAAACTGAAATGGAGCATAGTGGAAAATCGAGTGATAAGCGCGATTACATTCATGCTTATGATGCAGCAAGGTTAAGTGCTTCTATTCTAGATGCCCAGTATGCCAATAAAAACTTGGTACTGACAGGTAATGATAAGTTGGAAATTGCTGATCTCTACAAAATGTTTGGTGAGATACTGGGTAAAGAAGTGAAAGTGAGGTTTTTAGGAGATGAAGGTGCTACTAACGGACATTACAATATTACACCATACGCCTATACGCCCAAAATAGGTCATAAACTGGTTTCTAACGAGTTTGTAGATATGGGGCAAGGGCTTATCCAAGTTATTGAAGAGATTGATTCGACATCTTCAAATCAGCAGTCTTCCTAAGCTTGTCTCGGGAACTGATTATTCAAGGCAGCTTAGGAAATGGTGAGATCCTTCGTTCCTCAGGATGAAAAAGAGCGCGCATACAATGATCTTTATCTAAGATTTCACTTTGAACTGTTAACACGCACTTCGTTGAATGTCCAGTTGATGATGGTTTAGCAGTAAACAGCATGTTTTCCTTTCCTGAGGTACGAAGGATCTAAATTTCACAATATGTCATGTCCTTTTTTAGTTACTTCGTTGCACTTCAGGCACATCAGAATGACGGTGAAGTGAGGTCAATAAGAATAAGAAACAAAACCAAAAATGATTCAAAAACCAATCTCACATACTGATTTAGCAAAATACAAATGCATGTTCTTCGATTTTGATGGAGTTGTGTTAGAGTCAGGAAATATAAAGACCGATGCTTTTGTAGAGCTTTATGCAGGCACAGGGTTTGAAGAACAAGTGAAAGCACATCATTTGGCCCATCAGGGCGTGGCCAGGTATGAAAAATTCAAATGGATTTCTGAAAACCTTTTAAATCAAGAGCATACGCAAGAAATGGGAGAGGAGCTGGGCAATCGTTTCTCTGAATTAGTAAAAGCTAAAGTATTGTCAGCACCTTTTGTGCCTGGGTTTAGAGAAATGATCACTTTTATTCGACAACAAAATATCTATTGTGTGGTGGCTTCTGGCACCCCACAAGAAGAGTTAAGAGGCATTGTGATCGATCGCAAACTAAGCCCGTTCTTTGATGAAGTATATGGAAGCCCAAGAAAGAAAGCTGAAATAGCTAAAGAGGTGATGCAAAGAAAACAGTTGAATGCTGAAGATTGCCTCTTTTTTGGTGATGCCAGCACAGACCATCAAGCCGCAGAACAAACCAACATAGATTTCTTTGCTCGATTAACGCCAGAACTTTCTGATTATTGGGAGAAAGTTACCTACAAGTATGGCGCTGGTGATTTCTCTCATGTTCAATAATTACGCATGTCAAAACGATTAAAGATACTTTTTGTGCGTCCCACTTTGGGCTATGGCGGAGCCGATAGGGTAACGGTAAACCTGCTTCAAGCCTTTGATAGAAAAAAGTTTCAATGTGATTTGGCTCTAATGCGTGCAGAAGGAGAGTTTATAGATCAGCTTCCAAGTGATGTCCAGCTCTTCAATCTTAAATGTAGTTCACTTTGGCCCATGTGGAAGCCACTGAAAAAGTTGATTTCAGAAAGTGACTATGATGTAGTTTACTCTACTTGTGGAGGCGCTTCTATGCCGATGATGTTAGCTACTTGGCTCAGTGGATACAAAGGAATCACTGTGGTTTCGGAAAGAAATATTCTTTTTCCTCCTAAAAAAAGCAAGGCCAAAAGAAGGTTGATGATTTTTATTAAGGCCTTTTTTTATAAAAAAGCAACATGGGTAACTGCGGTATCAAAAGGTGTGGCTATTGAATGTAAGGATATTCTTGGCGTACCGTCATCACGTATTCAAGTAGTACATAATCCAATTGTAAATAAGACATTGTTAGATGGTGCTAGAGAAAAAGTTGATCATCCGTTCTTTAGTCAATTTGAGCAAATCATATTAGCAGTAGGTCGTTTTGAGTGGCAGAAGGATTACGACACACTTCTGAAAGCATTTCAAAAGGTGACTCAAGTAAATAAAAAGGTTGGGCTATTTATTTTGGGGAAGGGGCTGTTGGAAAATCATTATCGCGCTATGGTTTCAGAAATGCAATTAGACGATAAGGTGTGTTTCTCAGGTTTCGATAAGAATCCTTTTAAATATATGGCTACGGCTGATATTTATGTGCTCAGTTCTCGTCATGAAGGAATGCCTGGAACGCTAGTGCAAGCGCTAGCATGCGGTGCCGCTTGCGTGTCAACAGATTGCCCAACCGGACCCAATGAGCTGATTACTGATGGCAAAAATGGGTATTTGGTGAATGTGGGAGACGATATTGCCATGAGCGAAAGGATTCTCCACTTATTAGAAAACCATGATGTGAGATCCAAGTTTTCTATAGCTGCACCAAAGGCAGTACAATCATATACAGAAGAGAATGGAGTGCAATCGTATTTTGATTTCTTAGAAAAATGAAACTTGCCATACTTATCACCAATCCAAACCACCATTTGGAACTCACAATTGATGCTGCAAAACTGATTAAAGCAAAAGGGCATCAGGTAACCTATGTTTCACTTTGTGAACTTAGGCGAATGGCAAGCCCAGAAGATATCCTTAAAAGTGAAGGAATCGAATATGTCAAATTTGGTAGTCTGCCTCAAAATCTGAAGCCGAGTTCGGGTAAGAAAGCATTGGGTAATAGTGATTCGGTAGTTAGAACCGTGGTGAGGATGATTTTTTGGTTTTGGAAAGTTAAGCCTTTCATTAAAAAATCACTTTCTGATGTTGATAAGGTATTGCTACTGAATGATGCTGCTTTTCCAGGAGATAGAATTTGCAAATGGCTTAAGCGTAAATCAATTCCCTTTTATTTGATGCAGGAAGGGATTAGGTTTCCTTTGCCCAATGAAGCTGAGGTGAAATATGGGGGGAACGGAGCTGTAAAAGTGATGGCTTGGGGCGAACGCTCCGCTAAACATTTTCGACCCATTGCAACTCAAGGCACGGAGGTAGTCGTTACAGGGTCTCCAAGGTTTAATAAATTTCTGGCAGATATAGAACCGCGTTTAATAAGAGATGGTAATCAAAAAGTTTTAGGAATCTTTACCAACCCCATTGATGATCAAGGTTTTTGTAGCCCTCAAGCTAAGCTAGAGTTATTTGAGCGATTTGTGATGCGGACTGCTCCGCAATTAAAGTACATGAATATTCAGTTGGGTATTAAATGTCACCCACGGGAAGATATTCAAGAGTATCTAGCCGTTGCTAATAAGTATTTTCCTGCAATTGAATTACCAAAATCCATTGTAGAAGCTATTTTGGCTGTGGATGCAGGGGTGATTATGGCATCCACTGTAGGATTAGAGCTTTTAGGAGCAAAAAGGAAAATTGCACAACTAGAAATCCCTAACTATGGATACGTTTTCGATTATCATGAAAGCGCTGATGTTTTAGCAATCCCGATAGAAGGAGATTTCGATTTGTCCGTTCTTTTCGGGGGACAAGCGGAAATTTCTTATTTTTATGAACACATTGCAATAGGGGATGCAGCCCAAAAGATTACTTCCGTTTTAACAGAATAATGTTAGCTATTTTTAAACATACATTAGGCGCAAAAGGCTGGTTAAGAGCTTGGGCTATTTACTTAATGGCATTTCCGTTTTATTTTTTACCAGCGGGTAGTGCTCAGCCATCTGACATTTTTGTCATAATTATCATAGGGTTTTATGTGTTAGGCCGAAACTTTAAGATTGGGGGATTAAATCAACCCGTTTTTAGTGGATTTTTAAGGTTCTGCATTTACTTGACCATTGTTAATTTTGGAGTGTTTTTAGCAATGCTAGGACAGTATAGCAGTGGACTTCCTTGGTATATCATATCTTCATTTTACTTTTATAATTTGATAGTAATGGGTTTTGCCTTGGCATTGTATAGACAGTATGGTAGACCTTTTATTTACACAACTGCTTATGCCTGCGTCCTTGCAGGTATTCTTCAAATTGTGCTGTCTTATTTGCTTCAGACTAATAGTGAGGGGGTTAGGGGGGCGTTGTTTTTTACTAATCCAAATCAATTAGGATACTATTCTTTAAGTGGGTTGGCAATTGTTTTAGTTTTGGAAACAATGATTAAGATACCAAGATTAATTGTTTACTTGAGTTTTTTTGTTTTTAGTTACTTGGCATTAGTTAGTGTTTCAAAAGCGGCATTGGGCTCAATGATTATTTTGTTTGGAGCATATTTGATTGCTAATAAGATATTTTCAATTAGAAATATTTTTGTAATTATAGTTGTTGGAGGGCTTGGTTTTTTAGGTATAACTCAATCGGAATTTGGAAAAAAGTTTCAAGCAAATATTGAAGCGAGAAATGCAAATGAGGAAGATAGGCCAGAGACAATAACCGAATGGGAATATCGCGGATATGATAGAATTACTAATCACCCTGAGTATTTGGTTTTTGGGGCTGGAGAAGGAGGGTATAATCGCTTTGACACTTTTATTGAAAATCATGAGATTCACTCTTCATTTGGAACAATTGTTTTTTCTTATGGTATTCCTGGCTCTGTCCTTTTCATTCTTTTTGTTTATTCTTTATTAAAGAAACTTCCTTGGTATTATGTTGTGTATTCGTTGCCTCTTTTTGCATATGGTGTTACTCATATGGGGCTACGTTTCACAATATTTTGGATTGCATTGATGATGTTTCCTATCATAAGAACTGAACGGTTGAAATTGGATTTTTATAAAAAAGTGATTGAAAGAAAGGAAAGTTTTAAAAGACAGGAATTGATGAAAAGAAAAAAAAAGGCTTTGTCTGATTTGTAATGGAAAGTGTGTCTGAATATATTCTTATTGGAGCTTCTGGTCATGCCAAAGTAGTTTTGGATATTCTTGAGAAATCAGGAGAAAAAGTGCAGTGCTTGCTAGAGTTAAACCCATCAATAAAACAGCTTTTTAATCACCCTGTGTTCGAAGAAGGTGACTTTTTTATTAAACCCGATCATTTGGTCATTGTTGCAGTTGGAGATAATAAGAGGCGTCAGTTAATAGCTTCAAAGCATAACGTTTCATTTGGGTTGGCTATACATCCAGAAGCAACTATTGCGAGTTATGTGAAAATAGGTACTGGAAGTATGATCATGGCAAAAGCCGTAATCAACCCTGATGTTACTATTGGTGATCACTGTATAATCAATACAGGTAGTGTTGTAGAGCATGACTGTGAACTTGGAGACTATTGCCATGTATCTCCTGGAGCAGTTGTTTGTGGAGGTGTCTCTGTTGGAGAAGGAACTCAAATTGGTGCTGGTGCAGTGATTTTGCCAGGGGTAAAAATTGGGAGTTGGGTAATGATTGGCGCAGGAGCTGTTGTCACGAAAAACGTTCCGTCTGATAGTGTATTGATTGGTAATCCGGGGAAGGTAATTACATAGTTTATATCTTAAAGAATTGGCGAGTATAGAACCGAAAATTTTAAGAATTACTACAATTCCGGCTTCTCTGAGGTATCTTTTGAAAGGGCAGTTTTCTTTTTTCAATCAGAGAGGTTTTGATGTACAAATAGCTTCATCTGATGGTGATGATGGTAGGTATGTTCAAGAAAATGAGAATGTTAAATTTCACCAAATCCCTTTAACTCGCACGATTACACCGCTTCAAGACCTACGCTGCATAATATTACTTTATAGACTGATTAAAAAAGAGAGATACGATATTGTCCATAGCCATACCCCAAAAGCAGGTCTAGTGGCTATGATTGCCGCTTGGATGGCCAAAGTTCCGGTTCGGCTTCATACTGTTGCGGGACTTCCTTTGATGGAAGCAACTGGAATAAAGAAACAAATACTTGTGATGGTAGAGAGGCTTACCTATAGCTTTGCTACGAAAGTATATCCTAACTCTTTCAGTATGTCCGATTATATTTCAAGAGAATTCTTTTCAAATACAACCAAACTCAAGGTACTAGCGAATGGTAGTAGCAATGGAATTGACTTAAACTACTTCTCTAGAAATGACTCGTTGCTGTCTGAATCTTTAGCATTGAGGTGTGAACTAGATATTTCGTCCAGTAGTAAAGTAGGTGTTTTTGTTGGTCGTTTGGTTGGAGATAAGGGGATTAATGAACTGATTGAGGCGACTGCTGAAATTGTGGAGAGAGTGAGTGATTTTCATTTAATTCTAGTAGGGAGTTTTGAAAATGAACTCGATCCGTTGAAGGCTGAAACATATGAAAGAATTCGTAAGCTTTCAAATATCCATGTAGTTGGTTTTCAGCCTGATGTAAGACCATACCTGCTGGCTTCCGACTTCTTGGTTTTTCCGAGTTATAGAGAGGGATTTCCAAATGTACCACTTCAAGCAGGTGCTATGGGGCTTCCGTCCATTGTTAGTAATATAAATGGGTGTAACGAGATTATTGTTCATGAACAGAACGGCCTAATAATACCATCAAAAAATAAAGAGGCTTTAAAAGAAGCGATGTGGCGTATGATAAAGGATGAAAAACTATTTGAAACACTAAAGGAAAGGTCAAGGAAGTCAATCGAAGATCGATATGATAGAACTCTTGTATGGGAAGCATTACTTTCTGAATATCGTGCTCAATTAAAATCTCATGTACACTAGATTTTTCAAACGCTTCATAGATTTTATTGGAGCTCTGATAATATTGTTATTAGCAAGTCCCATATTATTGGTCTCCATACTTTTATTGTTCTTTGCTAATTCTGGGAAGATATTTTTTGTACAAAAGAGACCTGGTTTAAATAGCGAAATTTTTAAGATCATCAAGTTTAAAACGATGAATGATAAAAGAGATAGTAATGGTGAATTGCTATCTGATGAAAAAAGATTAACTAAAATAGGCTATTGGGTGAGGAAATTATCTATTGATGAATTGCCTCAGATGATCAATGTTTTAAAAGGAGATATGTCCTTAGTTGGACCCAGACCATTGTTGGTGGATTATTTGGCATTATATTCTGATGAACAGAACAGAAGGCATGATTTACGCCCAGGGATTACAGGATGGGCTCAGGTTAACGGGAGAAACACACTTGAGTGGAAAAAGAAATTTGAATATGATGTATGGTATGTCGATAACTGCTCTTTCTGGCTTGATATTAAAATTCTATTTTTAACTGTAGCCAAGGTTTTTAAAACAGAGGGAATTAGTTCAGAGAAATCGGTTACGATGGAAAGGTTTTTAGGCAATGATGAGTCAGTCTAGATTTACGAAATATTTAATCCTATGAAATTAAAGAAGATCGCGATATTTGGAAAGGGAGGCTTTGGTCGTGAAGTACAGATGTTAATTGAGCAGATTAATGAATGTAAAATGACATGGGAGTTTATTGGCTTTTTTGATGACGCCAAAGCTGAAGAGAAAATTAATGGCGCACCATATTTAGGAGGACCTAATGAGTTGAACTCTTACAATGAAGAGCTCAATGTTGTCTTGGCAATCGGGATTCCAGAAACGAAGAGATTAATTTTACAGAAAATAGTTAATCAGAATATCAAGTTTCCTGTATTAATTCATCCTTCAGTAATCATAGGTAATCGTCAGTTTGTATCTATAGATGAAGGATCTATTATTTGTGCAGGAAATATAATTACAGTGAATATTGAAATAGGGAAGCACGTAATTTTAAATTTGGCCTGTACCGTAGGGCATGATACACAAATTCATGATTATTGTTCATTTATGCCTCATGTGAGTATATCTGGTGAGGTAGTAATTAAAGATGGGGTATATGTTGGAACTGGTGCCAGTATTATAAACCAACTAGAAATCGGTGAAAACACAACAGTAGGAGCAGGTTCGGTTGTTGCGAAAAGTCTTCCTGCAAACTGTGTTGCCGTGGGGGTTCCTGCAAAACCAATTAAGTTTAAATAATTTATGGAATCAAGAATCTGGCTCTCGTCTCCTCATATGGGAGGTAATGAGCTGAAATACGTAAAGGAGGCCTTTGATACCAATTGGATTGCTCCATTGGGCCCTAATGTCGATCACTTTGAGAAAGAATTGGGTGAATATTTAGGGATTAATCATGTGGCCGCTCTTTCAAGTGGAACTGCAGCCATCCATTTGGCACTAATACTTCTGGGAGTGAAATCTGATGATGAAGTAATAGCCCAGAGTTTTACTTTTTGTGGTACAACAAACCCAATTTTGTATCTAGGGGCTATACCTGTTTTAGTTGATAGTGAGGGGAATACTTGGAATCTTGATCCCATTTTACTCGAAGAAACAATTCTAGATAGAATAAAAAAAGGGAAAAGACCCAAAGCGGTGATAATGGTTCACCTCTACGGTATGCCTGCCAAAATGAAGGAGATTGTAGAGGTTTGTAGTCGCTATGAAATTCCTTTAATTGAGGATGCCGCTGAAGCACTAGGTTCAACTATTGATGGACAAAAGGCGGGTGTTTTTGGCGACTTGGGCATTTTGTCTTTTAATGGAAATAAAATAATCACAACTTCAGGTGGAGGTGCTTTGGTGAGTAATAATGCTCAATGGATTAAGAAATCTCGCTTTTTAGCAACTCAGTCACGAGACGAGGCACCACATTATGAACATACCGAATTGGGCTATAATTACAGAATGTCGAATATTTTGGCAGGTGTAGGACGAGGACAGTTAGAAGTATTAGATAGTCATGTATCGAAGAGACGTGCGGTTAATGCATTTTATAGAGAACATTTAAGCTTTGAAGGCCTTAGTTTTCAATCTGAAATGAGTGCTAAAGATTTCTCTAATTATTGGTTAACTTCAGTCAAAATTGAGCCAGAGCTACTTGGAGTAGACCGTGAGGACGTACGGCTTGAGTTATGGAAGAGTAATATAGAAACTAGACCACTTTGGAAGCCAATGCATTTACAACCGCTTTATAAAGATTGTGTTTATTACGGCAATGGAGTCAGTGATGAGTTATTTACTAAGGGCTTGTGTCTTCCTTCAGGTTCGAACCTAACTACAGTAGAATTAGAAAGAGTAGTAGTAGCAATTAAAGGCTTCATTGCTAAATCATGAAAAGAAGCATTAGCACATTAAACGTTCTACCTAGGTGGATAATTGTTTTAATTGACTTAGTCATTTATTCACTGTCTGCCTTGGTGGGGTATTTACTTCGTCTGAACTTTAATGTTGAAAACCTTTATGCCTATAATTTTTTACAGGGTATAATTATTTTCACCCTTGCTGGTCTAATTAGTTCTCTAGTCACTAGGAGCTTTGCAGGCATCATTCGATATACAGGTATTCAAGATACCTTGAGAGTACTTTATGCAAGTTTATTAACCTTGGTTATAGCATTAGGAATTAACTCCATTTCGGAAAATGCCATTCCATATTCCATTGCGGCAATTGCATTTTTTGTATCCGTTGTGGCGCTCACGAGTTATCGACTTCTAGTAAAAGAGCTCTTTTCGTTTTACAGAACGATTCCTAAGGTCAGTAAGAAGATTGTTATTTTTGGTGCTGGCCAGTCGGGTATGATTACCAAACAATTGTTAGATAATGATACTTCAACTAATGTTAAGGTCATTGGTTTTTTGGAGGATAACCCAAGAAAGATTGGTAATGTACTTAGTGGTGTTCGTATTTACTCTGCACGAAACGATTTTGAAAAGGTAGTGATTAAAAACAACCCTAGCGAATTAATCATTGCTACTACAAGCATGTCGCTAGACAGAAAAAATGAACTAGTAGATCAATGCTTAGAATTTGGAATTAAGGTGTCAACTGTTCCTTCAGCAGATCAATGGATAGGAGGAGAGTTTGGTATTGATCAAATTCATGAAGTGAAGATTGAAGACCTCTTGGGAAGAAACCCAATTAGTTTGAAAAATAAGTATGTAAATCAAGAATTATCAGGGAAAAGTATTCTAATTACTGGTGCGGCAGGTTCAATCGGTTCAGAGTTGGTTAGGCAAATAGTAAGATATAATCCATGTAAACTCATTTTATTAGATCAGTCTGAATCGGGGCTGTTTGAAATTGAAAATGAAATTCGTGGCTTAAGATCACTTGGAGAAACTCTCGTTTGTTTTGTGGCTGATGTAACAAATAGAGAAAGATTAAAAAGGTTGTTTAGTCAGTATAAGCCCGAATTTGTTTTTCATGCAGCAGCATATAAGCATGTGCCTATGATGGAAGTTAATGTTCCTGAAGCCATTGAATGTAATTTAATGGGAACGAGGAACTTAGCTGACTTATCTGTAGAGCATGATGTTAAGAAGTTCGTAATGATTTCTACTGACAAAGCCGTTAATCCAACAAGTGTTATGGGGGCGACAAAGCGAGCAGCTGAAATTTACGTGCAGTCGCTGAATAACTTGCTGTCCGATATTGAAGCTGATAGCCCAACACGTTTTATTACTACCCGATTTGGGAATGTCTTGGGTTCGAATGGGTCTGTTATTCCCATTTTTCAAAAACAAATCCAAAGAGGTGGGCCTATTACCGTAACACACCCTGATATAACTCGATATTTCATGACCATACCTGAAGCCTGTAGTTTGGTGTTAGAAGCGGGGGTAATGGGTAATGGGGGAGAGATTTTCGTTTTTGACATGGGTAAATCCATTAAGATAGTAGAGTTGGCAAAGAGAATGATTCAACTCTCAGGACTTAAGGAAGGTAAAGAAATTGACATTGTATTTACTGGCTTAAGGCCAGGTGAAAAGCTTTATGAAGAACTTTTGGATGATAAGGAAAACACAATGAGTACTCATCACCCTAAAATAATGATTGCGAAAGTTAGGTCTCTGGATTTTTCTAAGGTTAAGTCTCATTACTCAGATTTAGAGACTTTGATCTATTCAACGCCTAGTAGTGGAGATGACTTAGATATGAAAATGGTTAAGATACTCAAGACTTTAATTCAGGAATACAGGAGCAAGGAATCTAAATTTACTATGCTGGATAGGTAAATGAAGTTAATGGTATAGTTGCAAGTTCACATACTGAACTAATTTACTAAAAGGGGCGAGTCATATTTCATGACTTGCCCCTTTTAGTATTAAAAGAATACGAGAACTGTATTATCTGAATTTAGGTTTCTTTCTAGATGGGGAGAACAACTGAGATAAGAAGTTATCTGGTAGGTACATTTCCAATCTAATTTGAAAAATATAATAAGCATCATTCTTTAACGGGTTTCCTCTGTCCCATCCAGCTTCTCTTACCGGAAAACCACCTTCAGCGGCTCTATCAGACAAAGCTTTTGCTAAATTTGCCTTTTGAGTATCTTCCCCAAAAATAACATCGAACTGATTTTTGTCAACGTGATCCTTACTGATATCATCTAAATAATCTGTAAAGGTGTGTCTATAACCTGCTTCTAGTAGAATATCAATCGCGTCATTTGCCTTTAATCTCACACCAACACCTACAGGTATAACCATAATCCGCCCGGCATATGGGGTTAACTCTGTTTGTAAAGGTCTTAACGGAACCCAATCTCCTTCGTATAGTGCTTTTGGGTTATTACTACTTAATCCAAGGCCAGCGTATATATATGGATTGATAAGAGGCCTTCTGGTATAAGAGTTATTTACCGGGATCAAGTTGAAAACAAACATGGTAGACAGTTCAATATTGTTTGCTCTAAATGATAGATTTCGAGGACGTCTCGTATCTGTTCCTCCAAATCTATTCTCACGATCTTTGATTTTTTGGTTAAGTGAGTCCGCGCCAGCAATCTGATACCAATTTAGGTCAACTCTCAAGCTTAACTGCGAACCGAATTTTTTACGAAGGCCTAAGCCGAGGTTAGGTCTTGCTGTAAAACCATCATAAAGAACATCATGCAAATCACCATGGTAGGTGGTTGCCCCTAAGCCAAAGGAGAACATCATGCTCCTGTCTCTTCTTCTAGAATAGAAGCTTTGAGCATTGACAGAGTCAACTACGACAAAAATAAATAAAAGAAGAAATATCGTTTTTTTCATTCCGAATACACAAGTGCGTAAAGCTATATACTGAAAAATATGTTACATATGTGGTGGTTACACTAAACGTACTTCGGTGAGGTTAGGAGCAAAACTAGGTATTTTTCTTATAAATAGAAAATCCTTCGGTAAAATACCGAAGGATTTTTGAGTGCACCCGGAAGGAGTCGAACCCTCAACCCCCAGAGCCGAAATCTGGTACTCTATCCAGTTGAGCTACGGATGCCGGATATTTTATCCTAAAACCTCTTGAACTTTAATTGCTGCATCTTTCAAAAGGATAGCAGAATGGACTGCTAAGCCACTTTCGTCAATGATTTTCGCACCTTCTTCAGCATTCGTGCCTTGCAAACGAACAATGATTGGGATATTGATATTTCCAATTTTCTTATAGGCTTCTACAACACCATTGGCTACTCTATCGCAACGGACGATTCCACCAAATATGTTAATTAGAATAGCTTTAACATTAGGATCTTGAAGGATAATTCGGAAACCAGCTTCAACCGTTTCTGCATTTGCAGAACCCCCAACATCTAAGAAGTTAGCTGGCTCACCTCCCGAAAGTTTAATAATGTCCATCGTAGCCATTGCTAAACCAGCACCATTTACCATACAGCCAACGTTGCCATCTAACTTAACATAGCTCAGACCATATTTGCCAGCCTCTACTTCAGCAGGATCTTCTTCTGTAACGTCTCTTAAGGCTAATAAGTCTGGGTGACGCATTAGAGCATTGTCATCTAAGTTTACTTTAGCATCAACAGCAAGTATTTTGTTGTCTGATGTTTTTAAAACCGGGTTGATTTCAAACATTGAAGAATCAGAACTCTCATATGCTTTATATAAAGAGAAAATGAACTTAACCATTTCCTTGAAGGCATTACCTTCTAGACCTAGTTTGAAAGCTACTTTTCTAGCTTGAAAGCCTTGAAGACCAACTTTTGGATCGATCCATTCTTTAATAATTTTTTCTGGACGGTTTTCAGCAACTTCCTCAATGTCCATTCCACCTTCGGTAGAAGCCATGATTACATTACAACCTTTCGCTCTATCCAATAGAATTCCCATGTAGTACTCCTTAGGCTCAGAGTCGCCAGGGTAATATACATCTTCAGCAATAAGTACTTTGTTTACTACCTTTCCAGTAGGTCCAGTTTGATGAGTTACAAGAGTTCCTCCTAAAATTGCCTCTGCTTTGGTAGGTACTTCATCAAGGCTTTTCGCCAAAACTACTCCGTGAGATCCGGTTTCGTTTACTGTACCTTTTCCACGACCACCAGCATGGATTTGAGCTTTTACTACGTACCAAGATGTGCCTGTTTCAGCATTCAGTTTTTTTGCAGCTTCTAGGGCCTCAGCACCAGTTGAGGCTACAACGCCTTCCTGAATTTTTACTCCATGTTTTTTTAGTAGTTCTTTTGCTTGATATTCGTGGATATTCATGTGTCAAAATTTTTGCACGAAACTACACCTTTGACCTTAATATAACAAGGGAAATAAGATGTGATCTTTTCAATTGTAAGTGATCATTCCAATGAATTTATTATGTTTGATTCGATTAGTAGCTATGGAAATTTTAAAGGCAGAAAGTGTAAGAAAGTCTTATGGTGATTTAGAAGTGCTTAAGGGCATTCACCTGACAGTTCAAAAAGGAGAAGTGTTGTCTATTGTAGGAGAGTCTGGAGCGGGTAAGAGTACTCTGCTTCATATTTTGGGAACTTTGGATTTGGCCGATATGGGAGGTATAATGATCAATGGAAAGTCTGTTGGTGATATGAACCCGAAACAACTGGCTAACTTCAGAAACAAAGAAATAGGGTTCATTTTTCAATTTCATAACCTTTTACCAGAGTTTACTGCGTTAGAGAATGTTTGCTTACCTGCATTGATATCTAATTCGAATGAGAAGGAAGTATTTAAAAAAGGAGAAAGGCTTTTAACTAAACTCGGGCTTTTATCTAGAATGGATCACAAGCCTTCTGAACTTTCTGGTGGTGAGCAACAAAGAGTGGCGGTAGCCAGATCGTTAATTAATGATCCAAGTCTTGTTTTTGCTGATGAGCCCAGCGGTAATTTAGACTCTAAAACTGCTGAAGATCTACACC
>Ga0207884_1000279_pt1 | contig 38634 bp, 34 predicted proteins | sample MalvirmetaMSP144_FD_184236 | JGI IMG/M metagenome (GOLD analysis project Ga0207884, IMG submission 184236) | Marine viral communities from the Deep Pacific Ocean - MSP-144 (SPAdes) | ecosystem: Environmental > Aquatic > Marine > Oceanic | place: Pacific Ocean | collected 2011-07-08 | reverse complement strand
TTTATCCCTCCGTGTAACCTTCGCTGTGAAGGTCGGTCACTCTCGGTCCAGACGTTATTTACATAACCGGAACCCTAGAGACCCTATTGCTGTTCTTTTGGTGTGATAAAAACACCTCTAACACGCTATCCCTATCAAAGCATCATTCAGGCCAGTTTTCCGGAGGCCTGAAATATCTATAAAAATCAATAGTCTTAAGGTTTTTAAGGTTGTGGTGGCTTTATTTTTACGCACCGAATTTGTGCATTTAAAATGTAATTGCCCGATCATGGCGCATCATTTATCGCCATTGCAGTCGATAATGAAAAAAAAAGCCCCTGATAACAGGGGCTCATTTTCAATTGTTCGCATTTAAGCGCTTAAGGGCTTTTTAAAACGGAATATCATCATCGTAATAATCCGCTTCGCCGCCTGAACCATAATCCGGACCCGCAGATGCTGAAGCAGGTTGTGGGTTGTTGTAGTTACTTTTCGCTGCCGGTTGAGAAGGACGATTCTGGTTGTAGTCCTGATTATCGTTACTTCCGCCACCACCAGCGCCTTTACTGTCCAGCATGGTCATTTCATTGCCAACGATTTCGGTGGTGTATTGATCCTGACCTTGCTGGTTTTGCCATTTACGTGTCTGAATACGGCCTTCAATATAGACTTGTGAGCCTTTACGCAGATATTGCTGAGCGATTTCACCCAGTTTATTGCGTAACACGACACGATGCCATTCGGTGCGTTCCTGGCGCTCACCGGTTTGTTTGTCACGCCAGCTTTCTGAGGTCGCAATCCGCAAATTACAGATCGAACCACCATTAGGAAAAGCCCGGCTTTCAGGATCAACCCCGAGTCTGCCAACCAGAATAACTTTGTTTACTGACATGGTGAATTCCTTTACTAATTCAAATTTTGTTCATTTTACGCATAAATCAGACACGCTTCGAGCTCGTGCAAATCGATATCATCGGCGAGAAACTTCACGTACGCAATTCTCTCTTCCAGCACAATTACGATTTCAACCACGCCCTTAATAGCATTCAGCCGTTCTACAAATTCATCAGCAGTCTCGGCGGTGACTTCGTTTAATGGAACAATGCGACTACTGTAATGTTTTGGGGCTTGCATCGGCAACATCATAATTAACCAACCTGCACTAATGAGCCCCGCTGACCAGAAGATCCAACTGATATCACCGAAACTATATATAACACCACCTAATATACCGCCCAGAAAAGCGCCAATAAATTGCGCGCTGGAATAGATGCCCATTGCTGTGCCCTTATTTTTAATCGGACTGAGTTTGGACATCATCGAAGGCAGACTGGCTTCAAGAATATTAAATGCGGTGAAAAATAACCATAAGCAAATCATTAGCATGGCCAATGAGCCGGGTAATAGAGCCCAACCGATCTGAGCGACAGCCAGCACGGCAATTGCGCCAGTAAACACCAGTTTCATTTTGCGCTGTTTTTCGGCTATTAGAATAAACGGCACCATGCTGATAAATGCCAGTAATAACACTGGTAAATAGGTTAACGCTAAATCCGCTTTGGCGACGCCGGCAAAATCCTGCAAAGCAATCGGCAGTGCAAAAAAACTTAACGTGAGTAATAAATGGAGAATCAGAATACTGGCCACCAGCCGCATAATCGAAGTATTCGCAAATACCTCACCAATTTGCGCACGGGCAGGTTTCATATCCTGATGTTGTTTGTGTTTATAAGGAGTGGGTACCCACCAATGCAACACAAACATGCCAAAAATAGCCATTAATGCGGTAGCCCAGAAGATGCCATCCAGTCCAATCCAGCTTTCTAAAGCAGCTCCACTGGCTAAAGCCACCGAAAAAGATAAACCAATGCTGATACCAATGGCGGCCATCGCTTTTGTGCGATGCTGATCGCGGGTAAGGTCTGCGGTTAAGGCCATCACCACGGCGGCAATCGCGCCACTGCCTTGTAATAATCTACCAATAATGACAGTGTAGATTGAGTCTGCCATGGCGGCTAACAGGCTACCCATGGCAAACAGGATCAAACCCAGATATATGACCTTCTTACGACCAATCCGGTCGGAGAGCATGCCAAACGGAATTTGCAACAGCGCCTGCGTTAAACCATAGGCACCAATCGCGAGACCTATTAATATAGGCGTGCTGTGTGAATATTGTTGAGCGGAGAGCGAAAATACCGGCAAAATCATAAACAAACCCAGCATACGCAGGGCGAAGATGACAGATAAACCGGAAATAGTACGTTTCTCCAGCGCACTAAGTGCGTCAGGTGTGGCTTGCTTTTGCGTCATGATAGGGTGACAGAGTATATTGATCCGTTGGATTTTACTACGGAACAGGCATGAAAAAAATCAGTATTCGCGGCGCCCGTACGCACAACCTTAAAAACATCGATCTGGACCTGCCCAGAGATGCGCTGATTGTGATTACCGGCTTGTCTGGATCAGGCAAATCGTCACTGGCTTTTGATACCTTATATGCGGAAGGTCAGCGGCGTTATGTGGAATCGCTGTCAGCCTATGCCAGACAGTTTTTATCGATGATGGAAAAACCCGATGTGGATCATATCGAAGGGCTTTCACCGGCGATTTCGATTGAACAAAAGTCGACATCACATAATCCGCGTTCTACCGTCGGCACCATCACCGAAATCTACGATTATTTAAGATTATTATTGGCTAGAGCCGGTGAGCCGCGCTGCCCAACGCATCATCTGCCGCTGGAAGCACAAACCGTCAGTCAGATGGTGGACACTGTATTAGCCATGCCCGAAGGCAAACGTTTAATGCTATTGGCTCCGGTGATTCAGGATCGCAAGGGTGAACATCTGTCAGTGTTTGAAGGATTGCGGGCCCAAGGGTTTGTTCGTGCCAGAGTCAATGGTGAAGTCGTTGAACTGGATGATCCACCGGAACTCGAATTACGCAAAAAACACACGATAGAAGCCGTGGTTGACCGTTTTAAAGTACGCGAAGACCTGCAACAACGTCTGGCGGAATCGTTTGAAACGGCACTGAAATTAGCCGATGGTGTGGCCAAAGTGGTCTCGATGGATGATGACTCGGATCAAACATTATTTTCGGCCCGTTTTGCCTGCTCTGAGTGTGGCTATTCAATAGCCGAACTTGAACCACGGATGTTTTCATTCAACAACCCGGCTGGGGCTTGCCCGACCTGCGATGGTCTGGGCATCAAGCAGTTTGTTGATCCTTCCCGAGTCGTTGCACATCCTGAACTGAGTTTGGCGGCTGGTGCCATTCGCGGATGGGATCGTCGTAATGCCTATTATTATCAAATGATTCTATCGCTAGCCGATCACTTTGAATTTAATATTGATGCGGCATTTGACTCATTACCGGAAAATGTCCGACAAGTGATTTTGTATGGCAGTGGTCGCACTGAAATTGATTTCAGTTATATCAGTGATCGTGGCAAACGAGTAAGCCGAAAACATGCTTTCGAAGGCATTATTCCCAACCTGCAACGCCGTTATCATGAGACTGAATCGGGTAGTGTGCGTGATGAACTGGCAAAATTCCATTCGATCAGAGCCTGTCCGGATTGTCATGGCACCCGCTTACGGGAAGCCTCTCGAAATGTATTTATCAATGAAACCAATTTGCCAGAGATAACGGCGATGCCGATTGGTGAAGCCACCGAGTTTTTCCAGCAATTAGAGCTACCTGGTAAACGTGGAGAGATCGCCAGCAAGATAGTCAGTGAGATTAGTGCCCGTTTGAGTTTTCTGGTTAATGTCGGATTGGATTACCTGTCACTGGCGCGCAGTGCCGATACCTTATCCGGTGGTGAAGCGCAGCGTATCCGTCTTGCCAGCCAGATCGGTGCCGGTCTGGTTGGTGTGATGTATATACTTGATGAACCCTCCATCGGCTTGCACCAGCGTGACAATGATCGTCTGTTGGGAACACTGACCCGGCTGCGTGATTTGGGAAATACGGTGATTGTGGTTGAACATGATGAGGATGCGATCCGCAGTGCCGATTATGTTTTGGATATCGGGCCGGGTGCCGGGGTCCATGGTGGTGAAATTGTGGCGCAGGGCACGCCAGAAGATATTATGAAAAGTGAGCATTCGCTTACCGGACAGTATCTTTCTGGCCGTCGGAAAATTGAAATACCAGTTAAACGCGAAACCGCCCATGCCGGTAAGTCGATTGGCCTGCGTGGCGCCTGCGGTAATAACCTGAAACATGTCGATGTCGATATTCCGATAGGTCTGATGACTTGTGTGACCGGCGTGTCTGGTTCAGGAAAGTCCACCTTAATTAACGAAACGTTGCTAAAGCTGACTTCCAAGACATTAAATGGTGCTTCGGAAGAACCCGCCCCGCATACCGATATTCTTGGCCTGGAACAGTTGGATAAAGTCGTGGCGATTAATCAAAGCCCGATTGGTCGGACGCCGCGCTCCAATCCTGCCACCTACACTGGATTATTTACACCGATAAGGGAATTGTTTGCTGGCACACAGGAAGCACGGGCCAGAGGTTATGGACCTGGAAGATTTAGCTTTAATGTTAAAGGTGGACGTTGTGAAGCCTGTCAGGGTGACGGTCTGATTAAGGTCGAAATGCACTTTTTACCCGATATTTATGTGCCTTGTGACGTCTGTAAAGGTAAGCGCTACAATCGTGAAACCCTGGATATTCGCTATAAAGGTAAAACCATCACTGAAGTGCTGGATATGACTATCGAAGATGCCAATATGTTTTTTGAAAATATTCCGGTGGTGGCGAAAAAACTGCAAACCCTGATTGATGTCGGTCTGACCTATATCAAGCTGGGGCAGAACGCTACAACGCTTTCCGGTGGTGAAGCCCAGCGGGTCAAACTGGCCAAAGAATTATCAAAGCGTGATACCGGTAAAACACTGTATATCCTTGATGAGCCGACCACAGGGCTGCATTTTTACGATATTGAGCAACTGCTAAAAGTCTTGCATCACTTACGCGACCGGGGTAACACTATTGTGGTGATTGAGCATAATCTGGATGTGGTAAAAACCGCCGACTGGGTAATTGATATGGGCCCTGAGGGTGGCGCTGGCGGTGGTGAAGTGATTGCTGTCGGCACGCCGGAGCAAATCACTGAATATCCACGTTCGCATACCGGACATTATCTGAAGCCATTATTGAAATGAGTCTTGAACAAGAAATGAAACTCGCTGTGAATGGCGAGACCAAACTGAATCTTGCTGATCTGGAATGGCTGCAAGCTATGGTCAGTGAGCAAAAGCAGTTGCATCTGCGGACGGAGTATTTTGATACTCCGCAACTGAAACTGAAACAGCAGGGCATCGCTTTACGTATGCGACAGATCGACGATCAATGGCTGCAAACCGTTAAAACCAGTGGCAACGTTCAGGATGGTCTGCATCAGCGTGAAGAGTGGGAACATCCGATCATTAATGGTGAGTTTGATCTGCCATTGCTACGGCAGACTCCCTTAGCGCCGATTGTCGATGACAGTGGCAGCTGGAAGCAGTTGCAGCGTCTGTTCTATACCGAATTTGACCGGGATATTCTTATGCTGGAAGCCGATCAGGACACCCTGATTGAGCTGGCGTACGACTTTGGCGAAGCCGTTTCGGGTAACAACAAGGCGGTCATTCATGAAGTTGAACTGGAGTTACGTCACGGTTCACTTGAGGTGTTACAGCAAATTGCAGAAAAGCTTAAGTCAGAATTGCCGCTGAGTTATAACAACCGCAGTAAAGCCGAGACGGGTTATCAGTTATATCAACAACAAAATACTGACTGAATAGCTATCGGGCCGACAGACCTCGGGCACTTTCAAACTTCCAGGTGCGGATAATGGTGAGCATGTCATTATTTTGCAGGACATCTTCGGGGATTGCGGCATACGGAGCACCTAAACGCACAATTCTCACAGCGGCATCATCCAGTACCTTATGCCCGGATGATCGCGATACCACAATGCCATCGGGGGGCACACTGCCATCCGGTTTGATATCTACTGATAGCATCAAGCTGCCATTAACGCCTTTATCCTTGGCTTCTTGCGGATAATTCATATTGCCAATCCGCTCAACTTTCATTGCCCAGGCCCGCATATAAGCGGCAGCTGCATATTCTTTAGTGGCTGCTGATATACGACGTTTTTTTGGAGTTTCACTTAACGCCCGGCTGTTATATTCCAGCGTGCTCTGTAGTGATCCGATTTCGCTTCTTGCACGGGCAATCAGCTCTGCACCAGAAACTTTTGGCGTAATCTCTGCTGTTTCTTCAACGGTATCGACGGTCTCTTCAGTGACAATTTCAGAAGTCTCTACCTTACGAACAGCCTTTTCAGCCGTGACTTTTTTGCTGGCGGTTTCGGGCTCGGGTTTTGCTTCGTCCACTGGTTTTGCAGCTGGTGGCTCTGGAACCACCTTTTCAGCTGACGCTTCTGCTGGAGGGGATGGCTCAACAGGCGAAGCCAGTTCTACATCGGGTTCGGGGATAACCGGTTCAACAGGAACGGGATCCAGTTCCGTAATCGCGGGAGATACGGGATCTGTTGATGCGGGAGTCTCTTCGGCAATCGGTACCGGAAATTCCGGCGTTGGCTCAGGTGATTTTTCATCAGTTTCGCCACCACCCTCATTATTCACCTGGGCAAGATAACTGGCTTCTTCCGGCTCCTGCTCGGTTTGTTGTTTGACCAACGTGATATCAAGCTGATTGACTGGCGCGTTGGTCGGTGGAGAAAAAACATTAAAACTGATGGCAAACACCACGATTACATGCAAAATAACCGACCCGATAAGGGTCAGTATCATCCGATCAGTGGCACTGCTGGTCGAAATCATTCGCTCACTCGTGGGGGATTTCGCGAATCACCGGTTCGCCATCATGCCCGGTTAATCTGACGCGTTTTTGCATAGCAGGACTCATTTCAACCTGACCATCTTCTGTTACCAGCATCACCATATCAATTCCCATTTCTGCTGCAATGGTTGGCCAGTCACTTCCGGCCACAAATATTGCTGTTGCTGCGGCATCAGCCATTGAGGCGTTATCATGAATTACTGTAGACGACATGGCCTGATCGGCTGGATAACCTGTACGCGGATCCAGTATATGTGGATAGCGTTTACCTTCGTAGGTAAAAAATCGTTCGTAATCACCGGAACTGAACACACTTTCATCATCGCTGACAGCGACCGAGGCTAGCACTCTGTCATGTCTGGGATGACGAATACCAATAATCCAGGGACGCTCGCCATGAGTCCCTATTGCACGTAAATCACCACCAATATTGACCACGGCATTCTCAATACCCTGTTGCTGCAGAATTGTGATAGCGTTATCAACTGCATAACCTTTGGCAAAACCGCCAAAGCCAAGTCTTACTGCAGTGTTGTTACTGGTTAATTGACCATTTTCGATCACAATATCATCCATCGTCGGGCTGACAGCCAGCCATGCATCGATATCAGCCTGTGGGGGAGGTGGACGAGATTCAAACCAGTCATCCTGCTCATATCCCCATAATGCAAACAAATTACCGGCTGCAGGATTAAACAAATGGCCACTCTCTTTCGCCAGTTTCTGAGCCAGTAAAATCACACTGGCAACATTATCATCCACCGCTATAGGTTCTTCTGCAGCAATTGCATCATTTATTTTGGTTAATACACTGGGCTGCCAGGCATGCCACAGGTCATTTACTTCTGAAAAGGATTGCTCCAGCGCATCAATGGTTTTGGCTGCCGTTTCTTCATCAACACCGTACAGGCTGACATCGATTTCGGTGCCAAAAGCATAAAACTTGGCTTGTAACGCCCGGTCCTGGTCACCACACGCAGTTAATAAACTTAGACCAATAACTAATAAAAGGCTGTATAAAACAGTCTTCATAAATGTGCCTCAATACAATTCATCAAATCACCGGCAATATTCAGGTTGAATTGCCGATCCAGCTCACGGATACAGGTTGGGCTGGTGACATTAATTTCGGTAAGGTAATCACCAATCACATCCAGACCAACAAATATCAGACCTTTTTCACGTAATTTCGGTCCGACTTGCTGGCAAATCCAGCGGTCTCTTTCGGTAAGTGGGCGACCTTCACCCCGACCACCCGCTGCCAAATTGCCACGTGTTTCGCCATCCGCAGGGATTCGGGCCAAGGCGTAGGGAACTGGTTCGCCGTTAATCAGCAGAATACGTTTATCACCGTCTTTAATCGCTGGTAAATATTGTTGCACCATCACCGATTTTTTGCCTTGCTCGGTAAGCGTTTCAACAATCACCGAAAAATTCGGATCGCCGAGACTGACTTTGAAAATGGAAGCGCCGCCCATGCCATCCAATGGTTTGATAATAATATCGCCATGTTGTTGCTGAAATTCACGCATCAGTTGTTTTTTTCGGGTGACTAAGGTGGGCGGACAACATTGTGGAAACCATGCGGTAAACAGTTTTTCGTTGGCATCACGCAGGCTTTGTGGATGGTTCACCACTAATACACCTTCAGACTGAGCCTGTTCCAACAGGTAAGTGCTGTAGATATATTCCATATCAAATGGGGGATCTATGCGCATCAGGATCGCATCAAGTTCGTTAAGCCTGCGGGTTGTTGGTTCGCCTAATTGATACCAGTTATTGGCATCTTCCGTGACATGTAAATCCCGCATGCTGGCCATGACTTTGCCCTGGCTCAGATACAGATCCTGTTGTTCCATATATTGAATGGTCCAGCCCTTGGCCTGAGCAGCCAATAGCATCGCAAAACTGCTGTCTTTTTTGATATTGATGGCCGAAATGGGATCCATCACGATGCCGATAAGTCGCGACATAATTCTGCTCTTTAACAAAAATTAAGGTGGCTGCATTGTACCGTATCTGTTTCTTTGCAGTGACAGTCGCATCAGTCAAACCGTCAAGCGCATAAACTCATTACTGAGTTGTCTCTACAAGCCACTGCTTTATTCGCTATAATCAGTGCATTTTTAGTCATGCGAAGACAATTTTCTCAATGAGTGATTCTGCGGCAACTGTGGCGGCCACGCCAAAAACTTTTCAGGAACTGATTCTACGTCTGCAACAATACTGGGCGGAACAAGGCTGTGTGTTATTGCAACCTTATGATATGGAGGTTGGAGCGGGTACGTTCCACCCGGCAACCTTCCTGCGAGCTATTGGCCCGGAGCCCTGGAGTGCGGCGTATGTGCAACCCTCCCGTCGTCCGACAGATGGTCGTTATGGCGATAATCCGAACCGACTGCAGCATTATTACCAGTTTCAGGTGTTGATCAAACCATCGCCTTTGAATATTCAGGAACTGTATCTGGGCTCATTAAGAATGCTGGGGATTGATACCACCATTCACGATATTCGGTTTGTAGAAGATAACTGGGAATCACCTACATTAGGTGCCTGGGGACTGGGTTGGGAAGTCTGGCTCAATGGCATGGAGGTGACACAGTTCACCTACTTCCAGCAGGTTGGCGGCCTCGAATGTAAACCCGTCAGCGGTGAAATCACTTATGGCCTGGAACGTATCGCCATGTATCTGCAAGGCGTAGCCAGTGTTTATGATTTAGTCTGGGCAGATGGTCCACTCGGCAAAGTGACTTATGGCGATGTGTTTCACCAGAATGAAGTCGAAATGTCGACCTACAACTTTGAACATGCCAATACCGAACATCTGTTTCAGCAGTTCGATACCTGTGAAAAAGAGAGTGAAAGAATGATTGCAGCGGGCTTGCCATTACCTGCTTATGAAATGGTTTTAAAAGCATCACATACCTTTAATCTGCTCGACGCACGTAAAGCGATTTCGGTTACAGAACGACAGCGCTTTATCCTGCGGGTCAGAACACTGGCCAGAGCAGTAGCTCAGGCTTACTATGACCGACGTGAATCCCTGGGCTTTCCGATGTTAAGCAAACAGGATGAGGTGCAGTCATGAGTGATGTACGTGATTTCCTGTTAGAACTTGGCACTGAGGAATTACCGCCTAAAGCCCTTTCGACTCTGAGTGAAGCTTTACTGAAAGGTGTTGAAAAAGGATTAGCGGAGGCTGAACTCACTTTCTCAACTTCAAAAGCCTATGCGAGTCCACGTCGTTTAGCCGTTGTCATCACAGAAATGCAGAGCCACCAGGCGGATCGGCAGATTGAAAAACGTGGACCTGCTGTTACCGCCGGTTTTGACGAAGAGGGTAACCCGACCAAAGCGTTGCAGGGGTTTGCCCGTTCCTGTGGTGTGGATGTCGATGCTCTGGAAACGCTGGAAACGGATAAAGGTGCCTGGTTAGTCTATCGCGAAAAACAGTCGGGACAGGCTGCCACTGATTTACTGCCGGAGATAGTCAAACAGGCTTTGGCGGCATTGCCCATACCCAAACGAATGCGTTGGGGCAGTTTATCCGAAGAATTTGTCAGGCCTGTACATTGGCTGATTTTGATGCTGGGGGATGAGATTATTCCGGCCAGCTTGCTGGGCGTACAATCCAATCAGCTTAGTTATGGACATCGTTTCCATCATCCACAGGCAATTCGAATCAGTAGTCCACAAACCTACGCGCCACAATTGCTTAGCGAAGGCCATGTGATGGTTGATTTTGCTGAGCGTCGCGAAGCCATTCGCGGACAGGTCAAAGAATTGGCCAGCCAACTGGGTGGTCAGGCCATTATTGATGATGAATTGCTCGATGAAGTCACCGGGCTGGTGGAATGGCCGGTTGCATTATCGGGGGAGTTTGAAAAGCGTTTTCTGGAATTGCCCTCGCAGGCACTGATCTCTTCAATGCAGGGCCATCAAAAATATTTCCCGGTAGAAGATGCGGCTGGCAAGTTACTGCCATTTTTTATTACGGTGTGTAATATTGAAAGTCGCGATCCGGCGCAAGTTATTGCCGGTAATGAACGGGTAATTCTACCCCGGTTAAGCGATGCTGCGTTTTTCTGGGATACCGATAGAAAACGTCCCTTAGCGGATCGTCAGGAACAACTGAAAAGCATCGTGTTCCAGAATCAACTGGGCACGGTCTTTGATAAATCCCAACGTGTTGCGAAACTGGCTGGTTTTATTGCGGGCAAAATTGGTGGTGATGTAGCACTGGCTGAACGCGCTGCCATGTTGGCCAAATGTGATCTGGTCACTGAAATGGTCGGTGAATTTCCCGAACTGCAAGGCATTATGGGCAGCTTCTATGCTCGTTTTGATGGCGAGCAGGAAGAGTTGTCTGCAGCGATGGATGAGCAATATCTGCCACGTTTTGCCGGTGATGCTTTGCCACAGGGCAAAACCGGACAGGCATTAAGTCTTGCCGAAAAAATCGATACCTTGTGCGGACTTTTTGGTATTGGTCAACCACCATCAGGTGCCAAAGATCCGTTTGCCTTACGTCGTGCGGCGTTAGGCATACTGAGAATTATCATCGAGAATAATCTGGATTTGGATCTGGCTGAACTTTTACAACAGTCAGTGCAAAGTTACGATAAACAGCTTACTGAAACAGAAATCGTGGCGCCGGTGATGCAATATCTGTTTGATCGGTTACGCGGCTATGCGGCCGATGCCGGCCATCATGGTGATGTATTTGAAGCCGTGCTTGCTTTGAAACCCACGCGTCCATTGGACTTTATGCAGCGTATGCAGGCTGTGTCCGCTTTCCGTGAGATGGAGCAGGCCGAAGCGCTGGCTGCAGGCAATAAACGGATTGATAATATTCTGCGGAAAAACGGTGCCTACGAAGCGGATCATCAATTAAATCCTGATTTACTGGAAGAAACCGCCGAACAAAAACTGGCTGAGACCTTACAACAAGTCTCTGCAGATGTTGCTCCGATGATGCAAAAGGCCGACTACGCCGGTGTATTACGTCGTCTGGCCGATATGCGCGACAGTATTGATGCGTTTTTTGACGAAGTTATGGTTATGGCAGAAGATGAAGCAATTCGTCATAATCGTCTGGCGTTACTGAATCAGACTCGGGCATTGTTTCTGGGTGTGGCGGATATTTCCCGATTACAAAATTAGGATGCGTATATGTCGCTGATAATTCTCGATCGTGATGGTGTGATAAACCATGATTCGGATGATTTTATTAAATCTCCTTCAGAATGGGAGCCTATTGAAGGCAGTTTGGAAGCTATTGCGAGACTGAATTATGCTGGCTATCGGGTGGTGATCATTACCAATCAATCCGGCATTGCCAGGGGCTTTCTGGATGTCGAAACCCTCAATCGCATTCACAGTAAAATGCGGCGAATGCTGGCGCAGGTTGGTGGACGCATTGAAGCCATTTTTTTCTGCCCCCATGGGCCTGATGATAATTGTGACTGCCGAAAACCTAAAGACGCAGCGTTTAAAGAGCTTGCTCATCGATTGCGGGTGAATCTGGATCATGTGCCTGCGGTAGGCGATTCGCTGAGAGATATCCAGGCAGCACAGTCTGCTGGAGCCAAACCTATCCTGGTACGCACCGGAAAAGGTGAAAAGACTCTGAAGAAAGGCATTCCCAAGGATGTGCCGGTATATGACAATCTGGCTGCAGTGGCCGATGCATTGTTGGAAATCGTAATTTGATGCAAATTTTCCGTTCATTTATCTTTCTGATCATTTACGCAATAACAGCCATTCTATTCTCGGTAATAGGCGTGCTAATCTGGCCATTACCGTTTAAACAGCGCTACTGGGTGGTCAGTCGGTGGGCAGTGATGAATATCTGGCTGTTAAAAATTATTTGTGGATTAAGGCTGGAAGTCGAAGGGCGAGACAATATTCCTACGGAACCTTGTGTGATTTTATGCAAACATCAATCAGCTTGGGAAACACTGGCTTTACAGGCTGTGTTTCCTCCTCAGGTCTGGGTGTTGAAACGTGAATTATTATGGATTCCTTTTTTTGGTTGGGGACTCGCTTCGTTGCGGCCAATTGCCATTGATCGTAATGCCGGTCGTCAGGCTTTGCATCTGGTAATTGAGCAGGGCAAGGAACGGTTACAATCAGGCGCAATGGTAGTGGTGTTTCCTGAAGGTACGCGTTTACCACCAGGTACGATGGGGCGATTTGGGGTTGGTGGCGCCCGTTTGGCGGTGGAAGCAGGTGTTCCAGTCGTGCCGGTGGCGCATAACGCCGGCAGCTTTTGGGCAAAAAAAGGCTTTCTTAAACGTCCAGGCGTGATCAAAATGGTGATTGGGGCTAAGATAGAAATTCAGGATTTGTCAGCTAATGCCGTTAACCAAAAAGCGTATGATTGGATGACATTAACCATGACCCAATTGGAAGGGGAAACACCGGTGCAATTTACTAAAGGTGAGCAGCGTGGCGAGAGCTGAAGGTATTTTACGGTTATTAATTATTGATGATTCGCTTACCGAAGCTGACGCTATTATTAATATTTTACGCAGTGCCGGCCATGCGGTCAGAGCGGGACGTGAAGATGACTTTGATGCATTGGAGCTGTCTTTAAGCAAGCAAAGCTGGGACTTACTAATTTGTCGTGATAATTTGCCAGCGTTGGCACCTGTTGAAATTGTCAATGTAATCAAACGGCTGGGTAAGGATTTGCCGTGTGTTGTGATTACTGAAAATAAAGCCGCTGAAAAAGAATTGTTTCGCACGGGCGTTCAGGATGTTGTCTTCAAAGATGATACTGAGCGGCTGAAGTTTGCTGTTGAGCGTGAACTGGATAATCTGTTTATGCGGCGCCTGGGACGACGCAATGAACGCGCACTGCGTGAGAGTGAAAAACGTTCTCGAGCCTTACTGGAAAGTTCGAGAGATGCAGTGGCCTATATGCACGAAGGCATGCATTTATACGTTAACAGTGCCTATCTCAATCTGTTTGGATATAAAGATCAGGAAGACATTGATGGCTTGCCGATTCTGGATTTAATTGATAGTGAAGATCATGCCAAGTTCAAAATGGTCTTTCGGCAATTTACTGAAAAAGCTGATGCGAGCCCGGCAATACTGACTGCCCAATGTTTGAAAAACGATGGCTATGTATTTGATGCGGACATCGAGTTCAGTCATGCACAGGTAGAAGGAGAAGATTGCACTCAGGTGGTTGTTCGTGACCGCAGTGAAGCTGATACCGAAGAAGATGAACAATTAAAACGATTGCGTGACTTTGATCTGTTAACCGGATTATTTAATCGCACTCGCTTTGTAGATGAATTACAGCATGCTGTTAATCAGGCCGCTGAAAATCAGAGTGATTCTGCGCTACTCTATATGGTGTTGGATGATTTCCAGCAAATTAAAGAGCTTGTCGGGTTGGCAACCAGCGATATGGTGATTAAAAGTGTTGCCGATCTACTGCTAGAAACAGCTGAAGATGGTGAAAAAGTCGGTCGTTATGGTGATCAGATATTTACCGTTATCATCCCCAGTACTGACGAAAGTTTTGTGGATAAACGAGCTGAAGCCTTTTTGAACAGTGTTGCTGAATTTGTCTCTCATACCAACGGAAAAATGATAGATTTGCACTGTAGTATTGGGATAGCGCGCATCAGTGAAAATGTTGCTTCTGCCCAAACTGCTCTGGAGAATGCAGATAAAGCCTGTACTGATGCCCAGCATGCTGGAGGCAATCAAACAGCCCGATTCCAGGAGAAAATGCCTCAAAGCGACTCAGGTGAACTTTCTGCTTGGAAAACAGTTTTACAAAATGCCCTGAACAATGATTTATTCAATATTTATTTTCAACCCATTGTCCCTTTGCATGGTCCTCAACAAGAGTTCTATGACGTTCTGCTAAGGTTGCAGGATGGAGACAAAACCTTGCGAGCTGAAGAGTTTATTCAGCATGCTGTCAAATTGCAGATGATGGCTGAGGTGGATAAATGGGTCATTCGTACTGCACTTAAAAAGCTGGCGGAACATCAGCAAACTCATCCCAAAACCCGGTTTTTTATTAAACTTTCTGAACAGACCCTGCATGAAAAAGATTATGTAGACTGGTTATCAGCAACGCTCTCAGCACATAATTTGACCGGAAAGGCGCTGATATTTGAAATCAGTGAAACAGCCGCCGTGGATAATATTGAAGATACCAAAAAAACTATTGCCAAACTTAAGGCAATTGGATGTGAATTTGGATTAGAGCATTTTGGTTCCGGTATAGGATTCTCGCATAGTCTGAATGTTCTGGATGTTGATTATCTAAAAATCAACGGCAATTTTGTCGAAAATATGGCGAACGACACTGAAAATCAGGCAGCCATTAAATCAATAATTGATATGGCAAAGCAGGCTGAAAAACCCTGTATTGCCGAGTTTGTCTCAGACGCAGTAAGTCTTGCTCTTTTGTGGCGATTGGGTGTTGATTATGCCCAAGGTTATTATATTCATCAGCCTTCAGAGAAGCTCGATTACAACTTTGAAGACGAAGATCTCTGATGAAATATAAAAGGCTTACTTTAATTGCAAAGTAAGCCTTTTAAGTATTAAACACGTCCGGAACGCAATGCCTCAATCCGTTTCTCAAGCGGAGGATGCGTCATAAATAATGCAGAAATTCCTGCACGTCCACCTGAAATACCAAATGCATGTAATTGATCGGGTAAAGCCTCTTCGGCAGTGCCTGCCAGGCGTTGTAAGGCAGCAATCATTTTTCCCGAGCCAACCAGCCTTGCTGCGCCGGCATCGGCACGAAATTCACGCTGACGACTGAACCACATCACGATAATACTGGCGAGAATACCAAGCACTAATTCTGCAATGATTGAGGTAATCCAGAAAGCTGGACCATGTCCTCGTTCAGTTTTGAAAACCGTCCGGTCCACCAGATGGCCTATCACCCTGGATAAGACGATAACAAATGTATTCACCACCCCTTGAATCAACGCCATGGTCACCATATCGCCATTCGCAACGTGACTGACTTCATGTGCTAAAACAGCCTCTACTTCATCCTGTGTCATGGATTGCATCAGTCCACTACTGACCGCGACCAATGCATTGTTACGATTCATACCGGTGGCAAAAGCATTAGGTTGGGGCGAATGATAGATAGCCACCTCAGGCATACCGATGCCCGCCTGTTGTGCCTGACGTGAAACGGTATCAACCAGCCATTTTTCAGTTGAGTTTTTAGGAGAGGTAATCACCTCGGCGCCAGTCAATCGTTTGGCAGTCCATTTGGAAATAGCCAGAGAAATGAAGGAACCGCTAAAGCCAATAATTCCCGCAAAAATAAGCAAGGAAGTCATATTTAAACCAGCACCTTGCTCATCCAGCAGGCTATCTATACCGAGCAGTCGCATTGTCACGCTTAATACCGCTAACACCGCAATATTGGTGGCAAGGTACAACATGATTCGTTTCATTCGAGATTCCTTGATATTAAGTTGTCAGTAATATGGGTGAGCAACGGGCTGTTTTCAAGCGGTAACCGATAAATTTTTAACCAATATATTTGCCAGATGATGACCATTATTTTGTTCGGTTTCGTCCAGCATTAAACTGCAAATGATGCCATTCTTATCGATAACACTTCCGCCGGCAGGCAGGTCATGACAATACTCTGGCCAGTCAAAATCAGCTGGAATGATGGTTTTTTCCGGGGCAAAACAAAACCATAAGATTCGTTTTTTTGCAGGAAGTTCAACCGCTATTTCAGGCATAACACCAGTGGAGCTCATCAACTGCCAATAGATAATGGGAGCATCATTCGATAACAACTGACAGGAAGCGGTAGGGCGAGGATTCAGCTCCAGCAGAAAAATTTCGCCGGCTGGCTTGATTATAAAATCCAATGACATCAAACCGGTTAAAGACAGATTTTCGGTAAGTTTGTGTAATGCCTGATGGAGAATGTTTTGTTGTTTTAGCTCAAGTTGAAGGCCACTTGAGATAGCGTTTAGACTGAAGTTGTACAGACTGGGATTAACGGGAAATTGCTGATTGAAAAGTAACAATTGAATGTCATTCGCTGCAGCCAGAAACAGCACGGATCCGCTGATACCTTCAATATATTGTTGATAATAATGTTCAGGTCTTTCAACTACCAAATTTGCTTCAACAATGTGCGTTCCCCCCCAACTGGCAACCGATTTGGCTAACCACTTACTATTTGCCATCTGGGTTTTGTGGAATGTTGTTGGCGGATGCGGTAAAGATAAACTTTCCAGTATCGCAATCCATTTTTCAGGGAGGCAAATCTGCTCAAAGCACTCATATGAGGGACCTGCAAATTTGATATGGGGGGGTAACTGTGACAGAGCAGAATAAAAACGCTCGATACCAGTGCCGCAGATTAACCAGCATGGCTCATCATCACTTAAGGTAATAATGGTTTGTAGCCATTGATTTGCTTCAAGATCATCGAGTGCAGATAACTTCAGAAATCTATCTGCCACTTCCAGGGTATCAATATCAGCAAAGCAATCAGCTACACGTACGGAATAACCTTCACGTGTAGCCGATTGCGCCAGCATTCTTGCGCTTTGTGCAACAATCAACAGGAGCCTGGGATGTTCAGCCATTACTGGCTCCTGTGCACTCTATGCTTAAACCAGTTTACGAGCACCTTCAAAGGCATTACGGAAATCCAGATAAACTGGTTTATCACTTTCCAGTGTTTCTCTGAGTAGGGCTTGTTGCAGTTTATATTTCACATTACCAACCGCAAGTGCGCCGATACCGACAGCTTTTGGACATTGTGGTGCAAATTTCAGCGGTTCACCGTTATCCATTAACTCGACACCTTCAATCCCCAGAGGGGCAACGGCATTCACATCGCCGGCCACTTTAAGCTTTTTAGCATCGCTCAGTACTGAAGCATTCAATACCTGAACACCTGCTTTAGCTGCACAGAAAACCACATCAGCATCACTTAACAGACGGGCTTTATCTGCGTCAGATGCTGCAGTGGTGGCTCGTAAGTTTACACCGTAACGTTTACGGGCCTCATCAGAAAACTGCAGGGCTGTATCCAGTGAAAAGTGATCAACAATTGTTGTTTCAGCACCTTGAAGTGCAGCAATGACTGCGGTAGCAAGTCCCACCGGACCTGTACCGCCGAACACAACTGCTTTACAACCTTTGTAATCCTGCTTGAAATGTTTCTTTAATTCACGTTCGACACAGGCAACCAGTGCTGCTGCAGTAGTGAATGCACCACTTGGATCGGCAAATACCGGGATTTCAAACGGTGGCACCATTGCCGACTTGGCTGCATCCAGCATATCCATCGCCATACCAATATCTCTGCCACCAATGAACATACCTGTCTTTTTTACACCGGCAGGACCACGGGAAAAAATGGCATCTTGAGTTAAGCCAGCCACCTCATTCAACTCAACATTGTTGTAAGGCATGATGATGTCATAACCAGCATCCAATGCCATATTGATATCAAACGGACTGTTTTGTTTCATAGGGTTGAGCATATGAATGATGGAGCGCTTGGACATGTTAATCCCTCACTGTTTATTAAAATGTAAAGTCTTGCCGTCGATTGTAATGCCAGCACCCTTATTAACGCCAGCAGTACTGATTAATTCAATATCCTGCAATTGAGGATTTGAGTCAATCACGCCACGAAGCCTATCGATAAGGAAATCCGCCTGAGACTGACTCTCGGTAAAAACGCAGGATGTGGGACCCCAGGAGCTTTGTGCCATACCAGTAAATCCCAGGGACTTGCAGTGTTCCATTAGGATGGCTATGGCTTGGCTGGTGTACTGGCCACCTTGTGCTGGGGCAAAATGTTGCCCAATCAAAGCCTGAATTTCGCTTACGGCCGAACCGAATAATTGAATGTCCTGCTCAATTAATGCGGGTAATAGCTGCATCAGCGTCAGGTGACAAATACGTTGGCTGTGCTGTAACGGAAATGTTGGCAATTGCTGAAATGCCTGGATTTCAGTTTGACCATGAATGCCCTGATGACTTTTATCCATCAACATCACCAGTCGCCACTGAGAGGGGAAGTCTTGCCGAAATAATCTTACCGGGGTTTGTGAGTTAGGCCCTAAGCCCGCATCAACTACAAAACCACCAGTATCAAAGGTGCTGATCCCAATTCCTGATCGCTTTCCACGATCCATTGCCAGAGCTATTTTTGCGGTAGGAATGTCCAGCTGATGATATTTCGCCAGTATCTGACCAATGACCAGAGCGAGCTGAGTGCCTGAGCCGAGCCCCGCATGTTCTGGGATCAACGAGTGAATAATGAGGCTGACCTGGCGTAAATCAGGCGGGATATTCGCCCCCAAGGTGAGATAAAACTGATTTATCAGTTTAGTGATTTTTTGACTACTGGAATCTGTAACAGGAATATCTGAGGGTGGCTGATCATCAGAATCAGCAAGGCTGAGTTTAGTATGATGACTATCTACTGCTAAACCGATACTGCCAAAATGACGGCCTAAGCCGCCATTTAAATCCAGAAAACCCAGGTGGAGTCTTGCCGGAGCCTGTACACAGATCGTTTGACGTTCAACAGGTGAAACCGGTTGTTGCATTGCTGTCACTAGGCGTTATCAATTTTACAGGCGATATCGTAGATAGTGGTTTCGTCCAAAAACAAATCATTGCTGTCAAACAGCGATGCAACTGCTCCTCGATGTACCTTCATTTTGAAGTTACCAATGGCAATAGCCCCGTAAAAACGCACTCCCTGTTTTTCTGTACCATTATCCATGACTTCCATACCTTCAACTCCCAACGGTGGAACCGCATTAACATCGGCAATCACTTCGAGCGTTTTGCTGGCAGTCCAGGTAGCTTCGGGAACAATACAAACACCAGCCGGACCAGCCGCAATAGCAACATGGGCGTCTTTAAGCAATGCAGCAACGGCTTCATCACTTCGGGTTTCTCCGGGAATTACATCAACCCCATAGGCTTTTTTCATATGTTCGACAGTGGCTTTGCTTCGCGCCATGCTACGGCAGGTTAAGGTGACTTTACTCGCACCTTCTTTTAACAGATACAAGGCAGTTCGTTGCCCCACAGGACCTGCCCCAAGAATCGCCACATTTTTGCCGGTAATGTCGTAGTCAGTCATTACTTTTCGGGCAATTGCTGCTGCTGTGGTATTAGATCCATTTGGATCCAGCATTACTGAAACTCTAACCGGACCAAAGAATGCTTTTTTGACGGCTTCACCGACAAGCTCACTGGAAGCGACATTTGAACCGCCGATAAAAATTGCGCTGTTTTTCAGGTTCTTTCCACCGCGGGTAAAAATCATGCCATGAACATGAGAGGTGACATTGTCACGCGTTGCTCCACCATGCGCGATAATGTTATCCACGCCGGAGTCATAGGCAACAGCTTGATCAAAAGTGCTCGCGACGGTATCAGTATCGAGATGAAGCAATAATTTTTTCATCATGTTCTCCTGCATTCAGCATGGCTTGAGGTGAGATAAATAAACGCTGGATTTTACCCTATGTTGTTTCTGTGAGGAAATTAAACTGCCATTATGCTGTATCAAAAAGTTTGATTGGCAATACGTTAAAGTGGCAATATCCTGTTTCTGTGTAGGAACTTGTCTTGCAAATTACCAGTCACAGCAGCACTACATAATAAAATTTAGGAGTAGAGAATGAAGAAAACCAGTCTGACCGTCCTGTTCGCCAGTATGACCATGTTAAGTGCCTCCGCTATTGCCGATGACCATATGGATTTTTCTACGGTTACTAAGGTGCAATACGTAAATGATTGTATGCAGGCAAATACAAATCTAAACGTATATGAAGGCGTGCACAAATGTTCATGCGTAGTGGATAAGCTTGATGAAGCATTTACCCAGACTGATTTCGAAGACATCAGCACTGCCTACATGTATCGTAATCTGCCAGCCGATCGCGGTGCACAATTCCGTGATGACGAAGGTTTGAGTGGTGGTATAGATAAATATGAAGAAGTATCAGCTTCAGCTTACAAAGAATGCAGAATTCAATAATTTCTGACTGATGCGAGTGACAAAAAAAGGCCGTTTCAAACGGCCTTTTTTATGCATTAAAGTAGTAAAAATATCCGCTAGATTTGTTTATCCATGCTGTAAGTCATTTCTTTACTGTCATTCACCATCGCTTTTAACACACCATGCTTTTGCGGGGTAAAGTTAAACCGGATACTGGGGTCTTCACTTATTGAAATGCCTGCCTCAAGCGTAATCAGGTTTTCATCTTCAAAATCAATGACAATTTCTTTCACATAATGCGGTGGAATATAGCCACGGGTTTTTTGGTCAAACTGTAGGCCACTGTTATTCGGGTGACTTACAACTACCTGTGCTTTTGTGGTTTCGCCAATGCTGGCTTCTCGCATACGAATCTGCATTTTGCCCAACCGGGCCATAGCAGCTTCCATGTCTTTACCTGCCGGAGCACTACACCCTCCTGATGCTTTGACGAATTTTGACACCATATGCAAAGAACCATCATTCATTTCTGCAATAGCGCGCATATCGGTGTATTGATCGACCCTGACCCGTGTAGCGATATCAATATCACCAAGTGTCGGTGATAAATGGAAATTCGCAGAATATGGCATCGGGTTTTTATCGATGATGATATGTATGTTTTTGATGTATTTCTCAGCGGTCTGTGGCTGAACGGATTTGACACTGATTGGAACAATGGCCGCATCTTCAGCCCGGGTAGGCGCTTCAAGAATCAAAACATCATCGGCATTTTCATGAATTTCACGATCACCAAAATAAGTTTGTTTAAGCGCTGACCATAAATCCTCTTCAGCTGTTGCAGCATTTGCAATGAGGCCATGACTCATAAAAACTGCAAATACAGCCCAAAAAATTGTATTTCGCCCCATCATTTTCGCTCTCCTAATCATTATTATTCCCACTCCAGTTCTACAAACGCAGCGGTAACATTTCGACGATGATATTCTTCAAAAAGTTTCCAATTTTCAGCTTCTTGCCTACCTACCGATTCAATGGCTTGTTCAATGGTTCCAAGATCGTTAATGATGACTCTGATTTCTTCACGTACAGTTGTCAGATAGCGCAGTAAATCCTGCCAGCCCTTTGATTGTTCGCCACTAAAAGCCGACCCGTGCCCTGGAATAATCATAGCTGCATCGCGATCAACCAAGGTTTCAAGCGCATCAATCCAGCCATTAATACTGCCGTCCAATGCCGGTACACGTTCAACAAATAATAAATCACCGGTCCATAATGTACTGGTTTTCTCATCATAAACGGTTAAATCATGATCGGTATGGGCTGTGGTAAAAGCGGTTAACGTCAGCAGCCGGTTACCAAGATCCAATTGTAATGGCGAGTCAACCGCCACCAATGTCTCCGCTTCGATAAACTCAGTGCCTTCATATGCGTCGCCCAAAATCTCTGAAAACTGTCTGGCAAAATGTTGTTTACGACTGGCCATGGCCGCCGGTAATTTTTCATGGCCAATAAATTCCGGCTCATCCATTTTAAATGCGGCGTTTCCCAACACATGATCGGGGTGAACATGGGTATTGATGACATAACAGATAGGCAAATCACTATGCTGACGGATGGCTTTACGTAATAACTTACCTTCTTGAAAACTGCCGCCGCTATCAATGACAGCAATGCATTGCTCACCAATGATAAAACCAACATTGGCAATGGCTCCCAGATTCTCAGCATCAGCTTCTTCGTGGCTGCCCTGGTGGTAAAAAATACCTTCAGCAACCTGCTGCACCGAATAGCTGTCTGGCTGACTACTGCTCGCAAAGGCCAAAGATGAAACCACAATAGATAGAAAGGAAATCAATATACGCATGTTGATGACTCACTAATTGTCAGCGTCTGAGCTGTTACAATAACGCACTTTATTGCAATACATCCACATAGCTAGCAGAGAAATTTTGATTATGACAATTCGCACGCGTTTTGCACCCAGCCCAACAGGATATCTACATGTAGGCGGTGCCCGTACCGCTCTTTTTTCATGGCTGTATGCCAGAAAACATGGCGGTCGCTTCATATTAAGGATAGAAGACACAGATATCGAACGCTCATCAGCTGAATCAGTGAATGCCATTCTCGAAGGCATGACATGGATGGGGTTGGATTATGACGAAGGCCCGTTTTATCAAACACAACGTTTCGATCGTTACAAGGAAATCATCCAGCAGCTAATGGATCAGGGCGATGCGTATTACTGTTATTGCAGTAAAGACGAGCTGGAAGCAATGCGTGAAGAGCAACGTGCCAATAAGCAAAAACCACGATATGACGGACGCTGCCGTCACCTTTCAACTCCCCGCGAAGGTGTTGAACCGGTCATCCGCTTTAAAAACCCTACCGTGGGCCAGGTGGTGGTTGAAGATGCAATCCGTGGCAATGTGGTTTTTGAGAATAGTGAACTGGATGACTTGGTTATCGCTCGTCCAGATGGCACACCTACCTATAACTTAACGGTAGTAGTGGATGATCTGGATATGCAAATGACCCACGTTATCCGTGGTGATGATCATTTGAATAACTCTCCGCGGCAGATAAATATCTTTAAAGCACTAGGCGCTAAACCACCCGTTTTTGGCCATGTCCCGATGATTTTAGGTGATGATGGCGCTCGTCTTTCGAAAAGACATGGAGCGGTCAGTGTGATGAGTTATCGTGATGCGGGATATCTTCCCGAGGCATTGCTGAATTATCTGGTCAGGCTAGGTTGGTCACACGGTGATCAGGAAATTTTTTCCCTTGCCGAGATGACACAGTTATTCGATATCCAGGATGTGAACAGGGCTGCATCCAGCTTTAATACCGATAAATTAATCTGGCTTAATCAGCATTACATTAAAACCAGTTCCCCGGAACACGTTGCTCAGTATTTGAGCTGGCATATGGGGGAGCTGGGTATCGACCCTGCTGATGGTCCTGCATTGGTAGATATTGTTGTGTTGTTACAGGAGCGGGCCAAAACACTTAAAGAGATGGCTGAATCGAGTGTGTACTTCTACCGGGACGTCGAAACGTATGATGAAAAGGCTGCACAGAAAAATCTGACTGAAACCAGCTTGCCACTTTTAGAAGCCGTATTGGCAGAGTTGACTGAGCTCAATGATTGGCTGGCTGAACCTATTCATTCAGTCATCAAGAGTTGTGCAGAAAAACATGAGGTTGGCATGGGTAAAGTGGCACAGCCAATACGTGTTGCGATAACAGGAAATACGGTTTCTCCTTCTTTAGATGCTACCTTAGAGCTTTACGGTCGAGAGCGCGCACTCACTGCTATTCAACGTGCAATTAACTGGATCAAAGATCATGCCTGATTTTTAGCTGAAAAATAAAGTTGTTAATTTTCAATAGTTTATTATATCGGGAAATTATTCCCGAAAATAAGCTGGAAAAACTCACAAAAAAGTTGTGTAAAGTTCTTGACGAACCCGGGAAGTCGGATTATGGTTCGTCATACGCATGAGGTTCATCCGAACAAATCGTGACGTACAAAACTAAAAAGCAATAGAGGACAACTTTATGAAGCTGAAAACATTATCAATTGCAATGATGGGGTTAGCCGCACCAGGTTTGGTGGCTGCAGATGAACTCCTTGAAATGCAAAAAAATGACAATAACTGGGTTATGCCTGCTGGTGACTACGCTAATACGCGTTACAGCGAACTGACTCAGATCACTAAAGACAACGTCAAAGATTTGAACATGGCTTGGTCTTTCTCAACAGGTGTTTTACGTGGCCACGAAGGTAATGCTTTGGTCATGGACGGCACCATGTACGTTCATACAGCGTTTCCAAACATCGTTTTCGCACTGGATTTGAACAACGATGGCGCCATCAAATGGAAATATGAGCCAAAACAAAACTACGATGAAACTGTACCAGTTATGTGCTGTGATACCGTTAACCGTGGTCTGTCTTATGGCGATGGCAAAATCTTCCTGAACCAAGCTGACACAACTCTGGTTGCGTTGGATATGGAAACAGGTGAAGTTGTTTGGTCTGACAAACGTGACGATCCAAAAGTTGGCGCAACCAGTACCGCTGCTGCCCACGTTTTTGACGACAAAATCATCGTCGGTATTTCAGGTGGTGAATTTGGTGTTCGTGGTTATGTTCAAGCATATGACTTAGACGGTAACGTGCAGTACAAAGCGTATAGCACCGGTCCTGACGATGAAATGCTGATTGATCCAGAAAAAACCATGTCTATGCTGAAACCAGTTGGCAAGGATTCTTCACTGAAATCTTGGCAGGGCGACCAGTGGAAAATCGGTGGTGGTACTACCTGGGGTTGGTATTCTTACGATCCTGACTTGAACCAGTTCTATTATGGTTCAGGTAACCCATCTACCTGGAACCCGGTACAACGTCCTGGTGACAACAAATGGTCAATGTCTTTGTTTGGTCGTGATTTAGACACGGGTATGGCGAAATGGGTTTACCAAATGACGCCTTACGATGAGTGGGATTATGACGGCGTTAACGAAAACATCCTGGTCGATCAGAAAATCAAAGGTAAAATGCGTAAAATGTTAGTGCATTTTGACCGTAACGGTTTTGGTTACACCATGGATCGTGAAACAGGTGAATTGCTGGTTGCTGAAAAATTTGACCCAGCAGTTAACTGGTCAAACGGCGTTAACCTGAAAACCGGTCTGCATGATCGTGTAGCGAAATATTCAACTGCACGTAACGGTGAAGACGTAAACACCACTGGTATCTGCCCAGCAGCATTGGGTACAAAAGATCAACAACCAGCGGCATATTCACCACGTACCGGTCTGTTCTATGTACCAACCAACCATGTTTGCATGGACTACGAACCATTCGAAGTTGAATACGTAGCCGGTCAACCATACGTTGGTGCGACATTGAGCATGTACCCACCAGAAGGTGATACACACTTGGGTAACTTCATTGCCTGGGATGCTCGTGAAGGTAAAATCGTCTGGTCAAACCCAGAGCGCTTCTCAGTCTGGTCAGGTGCTTTGGCAACTGCCTCTGATGTTGTGTTCTACGGAACGCTGGAAGGTTACCTGAAAGCAGTTGATGCCCAATCAGGTCGTGAACTGTGGAGATTTAAAACTCCATCAGGCATTATCGGTAACGTTAATACCTACAAACACAACAACAAACAGTATATTTCTATCCTGTCTGGTGTAGGTGGTTGGGCTGGTATCGGTATGGCTATTCCAAGTTTGGAAAATGACACAGATGGTCTGGGCGCAGTTGGTGCATACAAAGCACTGTCTAGCTGGACTAACCTGGGTGGTGTTCTGAGCGTATTTAGCCTGTAATACAGCTAGTAAAAGTCTATAGTTAATAAATAGACAGTTAAGTAAAATTAAGAACCCGGCATCTTTGATGTCGGGTTTTTTTTGCCTGAAACAAAGTCATTTTGCTTTAATTATCTAAAGTAACTTCCATCAAGCAAAATCAGGCTATTTTTCCTGGCACCCATTCAGGAAAATCCTGAACCCCAAGGCGTCAATTGCTGACGCTACTTATCCCACATCACCGTAACATTCACATACCGTCTGAATAGTTCAGACGGTTTTACTTAGAATTAATAGAGAGGAAATTATTATGTGGACTAAACCAGAATATTCAGACATGCGTTTCGGTTTTGAAGTAACCATGTATATCTGCAACCGTTAAGATTTAACGTCCAGATATGTGTCCGGGGTTAATGCCCCGGGCATCTTCAATCGACCAGTAAATCAGACTGCTTTACGTTACGATGACTATCTTTAATAGATCAGTGTAATTTGCTGAATAGTCGACAGGAAAGAGAAATATGCACATACATGTCATGGGATCAGGCGCCGGCGGAGGCTTTCCACAATGGAATTGCAACTGCATTAACTGTAAAGGTGTGCGTGAAGGAACAGTAAAAGCAAGCAGACGTACACAATCCTCAATTGCTATCAGTTCAGATGGTGTGGATTGGATTTTGTTTAACGCATCGCCAGATATCAAAAAACAGATGGATGATTTTCCGGCACTACAGCCGGCAAGAGAAGTACGTGATACCGCTATCAAAGCAATATTGATTACTGATGCTCAGATTGATCATGTGACTGGTCTACTGACATTACGTGAACATAACAAACCATGGGATATCTACTGCACAGAAGCGGTACATGATGATCTGACTACAGGGTTTCCGGTATTTAATATTCTTGGCCATTTCCGTGGCATCAACTGGCATGAAATAAAAACAGATTTAGAGTCATTTACCATCCCGGCAGCACCAGGCCTGATATTTACTGCAGTGCCTTTAAAGAGCGAAGCGCCACCGTATTCACCACATAGACATAATACGGTACCAGGTGACAATGTTGGTATTCGTGTTGAAGATACCCGCACCGGCAAGAATGTATTTTACGCACCGGGTCTTGGAGTGGTAGAGGATCATGTACTGGAATTTATGCGTAACGCAGATGTGGTTCTGGTGGATGGTACAGTGTGGACCGATGATGAGATGTCAAAAGAAGGTATCAGTGATAAACGGGCTCAGGAAATGGGCCACATTAATCAATCTGAAGACGGCGGCACCATCAGTTTTTTAAATTCGATGGAACGTCCACGCAAGATTTTGATTCATATTAATAATACTAATCCGATCCTCAATGAAGAATCGGCAGAACGTCAGGTGCTCAATAACGCAGGAATTGAGTTGGCATATGACGGTATGGATATTGAGCTATAACAATCGGGAAAGGGCAAACGATGGCTGACAACACACCTTGGTCAAAAGAAAAATTCGAACAAAAGTTGCGTGATAAAGAGCAGTTCTATCACATCAATCATCCGTTTCATAAATTGATGCATACGGGAAAGTTGAATCAGAAACAGGTTCAGGGTTGGGTGGCAAACCGCTTTTATTACCAAACCGCGATTCCTATTAAGGATGCGGCGATCATGGCCAACTGTGAAGATGCCGAAGTACGTAAACACTGGGTACAACGCATTCTGGATCACGATGGTTTTGAAGGTCAGGAAGGTGGTATTGAAGCCTGGTTGCAACTGGGAGAAGCCGTTGGCTTGACGCGTCAGGAACTGACGTCTTATGAGCATGTTTTACCGGGTGTGCGTTTTGCTATCGATGCTTATGTCAATTTCGCGCGTCGTGCACCATGGCAGGAAGCGGCCGGTTCTTCGTTAACCGAATTATTTGCACCGAAAATTCATCAGGCACGATTGGATAATTGGCCGGAAATGTACCCGTGGATAGATGAGCGCGGTTACCGTTATTTCCGTAAAAGGTTAAGCGAAGCGCGGCGTGACGTTGAACACGGCCTGCAAATCACGCTGGATTATTGTGATACACGCGAGAAACAACAGCGTGCGCTGGATCTGTTGCAGTTCAAGCTAGATATCTTGTGGACCATGTTGGATGCAATGTGGATGGCGTATATTGAAGATCGCCCACCTTATTGTATGGATGTAGAAAAATGACAAATCGCGTATTTAACGCAGACAGTGTGCCAGTACTGGCACTAGGTTACCGTTTTCAATGGGAGCCGATGCAGGATTGTTATGTTTTGTTGTATCCCGAAGGTATGGTCAAACTGAATCCTGCCGCCGGTGAAATATTGAAACGCATCAGTGAGAAAAAACAAACCGTCAGCGAGTTAATTGCTGAACTTAAAGTCGCCTTTGATGGCGCAGATTTAGACGATGACGTCTATCAGTTTTTGGAGGAAGCACATGGCAACGACTGGATCAGAGCAGAATAAAGCGCCCGGCAGCACCGGTGGTGCTCTGGGGATGAATGTACGTGATGCTATCCGACAGCCTTTGTGGCTATTGGCCGAGCTGACCTATGCTTGTCCATTGCAGTGCCCGTATTGTTCAAACCCGATGGATTTCGCCAAAATCAAAAGCGAATTGACCACCGAGGAATGGATCGATGTGTTCAAACAAGCACGGGCAATGGGCGCAACACAGCTGGGATTATCGGGCGGTGAGCCTTTAGTTCGCCCCGATATTATTGAGTTGATTCGTGCCGCGCGGGATTTAGGTTTTTATACCAACCTGATTACCTCCGGTATCGGACTGGATGCCAGTAAGGCAAAAGCATTTAAAGAAGCCGGTCTGGATCATATTCAGGTTAGTTTCCAGGCAAGTTCAGAAGATTTGAATAATCTGATTGCTGGTACCGATGCATTTCAACACAAAATTGAAATGGCCAAAGCGGTTAAAGCCGCGGGTTATCCGATGGTGCTGTGTTTTGTGACACACCGTCAGAATATCGACAAAATCGATGAAATCCTGGACCTGGCGATTAATCTGGATGCCGATTATGTAGAGCTGGCAACGACTCAGTATTATGGCTGGGCAATGCACAATCGTGATCAATTATTGCCGATGAAAGAACAGCTGGTCAGAGCTGAACGGATTGCTCATGAATATCAGGAACAGCAAAAAGGCAAGATGAAGATCTACTATGTTGTACCTGACTACTATGAAGATCGTCCTAAAGCTTGTATGAATGGCTGGGGTAATGTGTTCCTGACCGTAACCCCAGACGGTACTGCATTACCATGTCATGCAGCACGTGAACTACCTGGCATGACGTTACCAAATGTCCGCGATACAAGCGTAAAAGAGATTTGGGAAGATTCCAACGACTTTAATCGCTTTCGTGGTTTTGACTGGATGAAAGAGCCTTGCCGCAGCTGTGATGAGAAAGTAAAAGACTTTGGTGGTTGCCGTTGTCAGGCGTATATGCTGACAGGCGATCCAGCAATGGCTGATCCGGTTTGCAGTAAATCTCCAGATCGTCATGTGGTTGATGAAGCAATTGAACGTGGTCGCAGGGAGTCTGAAAAATCAACTGAAGTCGCCAAACCATTGGTATTCCGTAACCCGAAAAACTCGAAACAAATCAGTGGATTCTGAGTGAGGGTCTGTTGATCTTTCATAGCCACCACTGCTGGAGGCACATTTTGTCCAACTAGGCGGTAATGATGCGGTGTAGTCGTTCTACATAAATCATTTCCAACGCAGTGGGACGGAATGTGCCCCCAGCCCTTAGGGTTGTGATTGAAAAAACAGCACACTGTGTTGCTCGTCATTCATTTAGAATAACTACAAAAACGTCTGGAACGTTTTTGAGCGTTAGCCCCAAAGGGGGTGAGATACAGGGATGTGTCTCACAAACTACATTCCTCGCGCCTTGTGTGGCGTTTTTTCAATTCACAACAGAGGCGGCTATGAAAGATCAACAGACCCTAACGATCAAGACCAGCGGCCTGACCAAACAATATGGTCAGGCCGTTGTCGTTAATGGCCTGGATCTGCAGGTCAAAGCGGGCCAATGCTACGGGCTGTTAGGTCCAAATGGGGCGGGCAAAAGTACTACTATCCATATGCTGACCACCATGACTTCGCCGTCAGCTGGTGAAGCCTGGATAGCCAATCAATCTATCTCAGCTGATCCGGTCGCAATTCGTGGTTTGGTCGGTTTAGTGTTTCAGGATTCTGCTTTGGATCGCACCATGACGGTAGATGAAAATCTGCAATTTGCCGCAGCGCTGTATGGAATGTCCAAAAGACAGGCCAACGAACGCATCGAAGAACTGTTAGCCGTCTTTAATTTAGGTTCACGTCGTAATGCCAAATTGCTGGCACTTTCCGGTGGACAGCGACGAGCCGTGGATATTGCCCGAGGTGTATTGCATCAGCCGCAAGTATTATTCCTTGATGAACCTACTATTGGTCTGGATCTACCGAATCGACGATCTATCTGGAGATTTGTCGAACAATTGCGCCGAGATCATGGCATGACAGTTTTTTTAACTACCCACTACCTTGAAGAAGCAGTGGCATGTGATCATGTTGATTTCATTCAGCGTGGCGTATTACAGAAAGGTGGAAAACCAGTTGATTTGATGCGTCAGTTAGCGGCTTATGTGCTGGAAATCGAAACTGCGAATATTGAACCTGTTGTCTCAAAACTGACACCACAGTTTGGCAAGCCTATTATTGAGGATGAGCAGTTAAGCTTTCTAATAAAGGATGCCGAGACCGACCTTCATTCTTTGCAACAATCACTCGGAGATAGCATTACGGCGATGCGTTGGCGTAAACCCAATCTAAATGACGTGTATCTGTGGAAAGTCTGCCCCCCCGAGCAGGAGGAGTCAGCATGAACTGGTTACCAGTTAAAGCCGTTGTAGGTCGTGAACTGACAAAATTATTTCGTCAAAAAGCCCGCTTATTCAGCTCAATGGTTCGTCCAATGATCTGGTTGCTGGTGATTGGTTCCGGTGTTGGCAGCATGCTTAGTGGGGCACAGCAGGAGGGCTATCTGCAATTTCTGGTGCCTGGCGTGTTGGCTATGACGTTATTATTTGCAGCATTGCTATCGGCTTTAACGCTTGTCTATGACAAAGAATTTGGTGTGATGCGAATGATGATGATAGCACCGGTTGCGCATTACTGGATCGTATTATCCAAACTGATTGCCGCTACAATTACCGCCATGGTGCAGGCCTTATTACTGTTAATTATTCTATTACTGATCGGCTTGATTGATTTACAGATTGCCTTACTATTAATTCCACCCGCCTTATTAACAGCAGTGGCCTGTGCGTCGATGGGCGGCTTGATTGCAGTATTTTCCAAAACATTGGATAACTTTGCGGTAATCATGAATTTCTTTATTTTCCCGGTGTTTTTCCTGAGCGGTGCATTGTATCCAGTGAGTCAGTTGCCAGATATCCTGCGCTATGTGGTGCTGGTAAACCCTTTCAGTTATGGCGTAGATCTTTTAAAACATGCGGTTCCCGGCGCGCAGTCTGATTTTTCGATTTGGACAGATATGACGGTTCTTGTTGCATTTTCTGCGGCTGCAATAGGCATTGCCTGCTGGCGCTTTTCCCGAGAATCGGTTCATGAACCTTTATTTCATCGAGCGACCAAGCGTAGCTAAAGTAAAGACTCCAGCACTTCTTTAGCTTATAACCTTCGTTATCCCTGAATAACCCAATTTTGCTTCGCATACGTTGCAAACAGCAGTGGTCAGATAGCAGTTGCCAGCGCGTATCTTGAGGGGAGATGCTGTTGCACCACTTTTGGAAAGGTCATATCCTAGCCGATTGATAGAAACAAGCGGCAACCACCCAGGAATTATCCATGACATTCACCATGAATCCAGCGCATTCCAATATGGTTTGGCAGCAAGTGCGGCCCAATGAAGTTTCCAATCCAGAAGTATTGAAAGCATTACAGCAAATTGATCGGGCACAGTTTGTCTCGGATGATTATAAAGAGCTGGCGTATTCAGATACACGATTACCAATTGGTTGTGGTCAGTTTATGTGGACACCGCTGGAAGAGGGGCGGATCTTGCAATTCCTGCAATTAAAACCATCTGATTCGGTGCTGGAAGTTGGTACCGGCAGTGGATTTTTTACAGCATTGATCGCACAACTGTCATCAAACGTCATTAGTATTGAATATTTTGCCGAATTGTCCGCTTTGGCTGGTTCAAGATTGGATGCAGCAGGCTTACAAAATGTAAACTTACAATGTGGCGATGGCAGTCACGGCTGGAAATTGGCTGATCGCATTGATGTTATTGTTCTGACTGCGAGCTGTCAGCAGGTTCCGGAAGATTATCTCCATGCGCTCAAAGTTGGTGGCCATTTAGTGGCTATAACAGGTCAGGCACCTGCAATGCATGTGCAACGCATCACTCGCACTGGTGAGTGGCAATGGCAAACAGAGAATTTATTTGAAACAGTGGTCGCACCATTGGTGCATGCTGAAACTAAACCTGAATTTAACTTTTAACCCAGAGAGCTTGTTATGAAACAAATGTCAGCAACTCAATTAGATGAGTTTTTGCAGGAAAACACACAGGAAGCGATTCTGATTGACGTGCGTGAAGCACACGAACTTGCCAATGGCATGCTGGAAAATGCTAAGCATATGCCAATGAACAGTATTCCTGTACATGTAGAAGAACTTGAATCCGTAAAAGACAGTCCGATAGTGTTGATTTGCCGTTCAGGTCAACGCAGCGCACAAGTCGGTCAATATTTAGAACAATTGGGTTTTACCGACGTCATTAATCTTGAAGGTGGCATGAATGCCTGGGCAGCGCAGATCGACACAAATATGAGAGTTTATTAAGGATAGATCATGAAAGCGCTGTTTATTGCAGGATTCTTCGCAGCTGTATTCTCCAGGCCAGCATTGGCGGTTCAGGATCTGGTCGATATTTATAATTTATCTGTGCAGAGCAATCCCGTACTAATGGCACAGGCAGCAGCGCAACGGGCTACTGAGGAGTTAGCTGACCAGGCTGATGCAGCCTTTTTGCCGCAGGTAGATATGGTTGCGAATAACAGTAAAGTCTGGACTGACAGTTCTTCCCAGCGTTTTGGTGGCTCCAGTGAATATAACGATCATGGTTATACATTGAGTCTGGTTCAACCAATTTATCGACGTAACAATTTTGTTCAATCACGGCAGGCAGAGTTTGCGATTGAAGGGGCTGCAGCCGATTATCAATTTGCCGAACAGGATTTGATCGTGCGTGTGGCTGACCGCTATTTCGCGGTTCTGGGCGCTGAGGATGATTTAAGCTTTGCGCTGGCAGAACTTGAAGCCATCGAAAAACAACTTGAGCAAGCCGATCAGCGGTTTGAAGTTGGTCTTGCCACTATTATCGATGTCACTGAAGCCAGAGCGGCTTATGATCTGGCCACTGCCGCCATTATTGAAGCTGAAAACTTATTGGCAAATGCTCGCGAGGCATTACGGGAAACCGCCGGTCAATACCCCAGTGAACTGGCTGAATTGAAAGAAGAAACTCCATTGGTCAAACCTGAACCAGAAAATATTGAAGAGTGGAGTGAGCAGGCAATCGTCATGAATCCGGTATTACAATCAGCCAATAGTAATGTTGGACTGGCCAAGGAAAATATTGAATTTGAACGCAGCGGCCATTACCCAACGCTGGATTTGGTTGCGCAGAAGGGCTACACCTCTCAAAGTGACAGCAACTTGAGTGGTAGCAATAAAACGCATCAAAAAATTCTGGGTTTACAGGTCAATATTCCTATCTATGCAGGTGGTGTTGTTAATTCAAGAACCCGCGAAGCCAGTTTCAGACTGGATGAAGCGATGCAAAATGAAGAAGAACAGCGTCGAGCAATTATACGTCAGACCCGTGCCGCCTATAACAGCGTCATGTCAGGCGTCAGCCGGGTCAATGCGCTGCAGCAGGCGGTATATTCCAATCAAAAGGCACTGGAGTCGACTGAAGCGGGTTTTGATGTCGGCACACGGACAACAGTAGATGTTCTTAATGCGCGTCGAGAATTATTCAGTGCATTACGTGATTACTCCCGCTCCCGATATGAATATGTCGTCAATACATTAAGACTCAAACAAGCCGCCGGTATCGTCAGCGTGAATGATATTGAGCAAATTAATCAATGGCTGGTTCCCTGAACTTAAGGAGTGGTTATTGCCATGATGGCAAATTCTGAAAACAGTGCTTTAGTGATAATTGATGTCCAACAGAAATTGGCTCAAGCCATGCCGCAAGGCGTGCATGAAAGACTCAACAAACAAATCAACATTCTGCTGAATGCCGCCAAGGTGCTGAATATTCCGGTTATTGTGACCGAACAATATCCCAAGGGGCTTGGGCCTACAGAGTCTGGTATACAGAACAACTTGCCAGTGGGAACCAAAACGATTGAGAAAACCTGTTTTTCCTGCCTGCAATCTGAGGATTTCCGCTTCCAACTTGCTGCAACAAACCGTCAGCAGGTTATTCTGGTGGGAATGGAAACGCATATATGTATATTGCAAACCGCGTTAGCGTTAAAGGCAGAAAACTTCAGTGTTCATGTGGCAGAAGATGGCGTCTGCTCCCGTTCAAAATCCAATCAATACAATGCCATACAGCGCATGCGTCAAGCCGGTGTGGTGATTAGTAATGTGGAATCGCTTCTGTTTGAATGGCTTGGTGATGCCAGTCATGCCGAATTTAAAACACTGGCCAAATTGATTGTCTAACGGTTTCGCTGTGCGGTAGCTCGACGCTGCCGCCTTTCTTTACAGTTCATTACCGTTGCCTGCCTGTCCGCTTCACTCATATTTTCCCAGCGTAATATCTCATCCATCGTCCGAAAACATCCCCGACAGATATCCTGTGCATCAAGACCACATTTGCCAATGCAGGGGCTGGGAGTGAATGATTTATCTGAGTTCATGGGCTGATGATTCTATAATTATCATTAATTTTTGGTAGGTTGGGTTGAGGGTCGAAACCCAACATCTGAATTTCGTTCCCAGCTAAGACTGATTGTAAAACTCAAGCATGAAACCGCTGCCGTTTATTGGCTAAACCGACTTTGGCGGGTTTGTTTAAGGTTGGCAGCGCTTCATAATCCGGCTGGCCTTTGAGTCCGGCGCGGGCATAATCCAGTCGCAGATGATCTTTGACCAATTCCGCCGGGTGATGCATATCTTCAGTCAGCACAACATAAATCAGTTCAAACAGACGTTTCAAGGCAATTTTGGCAGTTTGGCCGGTACGCTGATAAATCTGATCTGATAAGGTCATAAAATGCCAAAACGGCTGTTCATCAAGCAGCAGCGGCAGGGTATTAATGAAGCGTCCTGAGTTACCGATTAAATCCCAGTAACGGGCAAAGCGATTGACCCGTTGCATGGTGGTAAAGTCGATTTCACGGCTGCTGAGCAAGTTATACGGCGGCAGGGGGTTAAAGCGTAAATCACTGGGTTCATTATGGCGGTTCAATGGCGCGCCACGCAGACGTTTGAGAATGCCGACCTGAATTTCGTGTGGATTAAGGGCGATCAATTGATCAAAGCTGTCAGCAAAATTGTCCAGGGTATCGCCAGGCAAACCGAAGATCAGATCGGTATGTAAATGCGCGCCGCTATGTTCACGTAACCAGCGAATATTGTCTTTGCTTTTATCGTTGTTTTGCTTGCGGCTGATTCGTTCCTGGATTTCACTGTCAAAGGTCTGAATACCAATTTCAAATTGCAGGCTATTGGGCGGAAATTTCTGTAAAACTGATTTTAATTTATCCGGCAGATTATCCGGCACCACTTCAAAATGCAGATACAAATCATCGCTCATGCGCTGCAGGAAAAACTCCAGAATGGCAATGCTGGTGGTTATTTTCAGATTGAAGGTACGATCGATAAATTTGAAATTGCGCACACCACGCTGCCACAGCTGATCTATTTCAGAGAGAAACGCATCAAGTGGAAATGCCGTCGCGGTTTTATCCAAAGCCGATAAACAGAACTCACACTTGAATGGACAGCCCCGTGATGCTTCAACGTAGATCAACCGGTTGCGAATATCCTCATCGTTGTAGAAACGATAGGGCAGAATCAACTGTTCCAGTGGTGTTGCCCGGCCATCAATATATTTAGTTTCAGGACATTCATTACGTAGTAATTTTTCACACAGCTCACGAAAATCCTGTTCACCGGGCCCGGCAATCACATAATCGGCCAGTTCACACACTTTCGGCAAATCAGGTGAATGACTGACTTCCGGGCCACCGAGAATAATGCGAATTTCAGGCTTAATCGATTTTAACAGTGCAACAACGGCTTCAATTTCACTGACATTCCAGATGTAAACACTGAAACCGATAATCTCAGGCTGATAGCTAAGCAGTTTTTCAGCAATGCTCAGCGATTGTTCCTGAATAGTAAATTCGATCAGTTCTGCGGAGGATTGATGCTCACCGAGATTGGCATATAAATAACGCAAACCAAATGCCGAGTGCATATAGCGGGCATTTAGCGTAGTAAGCAGGATTTTGGCAGTAGTCGACATGCGCCCATTGTAAATCAAACGTGGCTAATCAATCTGTTCAGTTAATTCCTAACGAGGTTTGTTGCTCCGTTACATAGCGTTGCAAGTCGTCCAAAGTTTGCTGTTGGTCTGCGGTGAGCTCTTGCTGATGACACTCGGCTAATGCGGCGTTAAATTTTTCAAAGGTAAGTCCAGGCGACACAGTTGCGGTTAATTTGTTACGACAGAATTGCTGCCATTGTTCCGCTTCACTTTCATTTAACGATTCGGGCCAGTTACGTGCCCGGTAACGAAACAGCATTTCAGGTAATCGTGAGTCGTTAAAAGGAATCGATAACGTGCCCAATTGATCAGGAGCCGCTTCACGAATCAGGGTCATTTTGTTTTTATCGCCGTCATCAAAAAAACCGCCGCCATATAAACTGGCATCGACATCGTCTATTTCATCAAACGATTTTTGACTGAACACGGTCTGCAATTTTTGCTGTAATGATTCTCCGGCCTCACGCAGAAGTTGCAGATGTTTATGGCTTAATTCCCGATCAATCTGCAGTCGCTCGGCAGCTGCATCATCCAGCGTAGCAGCAGGAACAATGACCGGACATTTATTGATATGCACGGTTTTTAATGCTGGACGGGAAGCACCTTCAGGCAAATCCCTGGTAGGTGTAAATAACCATTGCCGAATGGTATCGGCATCCTGCTCCAGTAACGCCGAGGGATCATGGCGAAGGTCATAAACAACTACCCCATTGTTGTTATTGGGTTCTTTGGCAATGGGCACCACCAATGCCGTATTGCAATATTCAGATGGGTACATGCGTGAGGTATGCAATACCGGATCCGCCTGATGCAGGTTCAGTAAAGGAGCAAGCTGCTGTTTACGGCGTAACTGATAAATATAGTCATATAGTTTGGGCTGACGATCTTTAATCAATTTAGCCAGTGCGATCGTCGCATACACATCCACTAAAGCATCATGCGCCCCCTGATGTTCAATACCGTTTGCAGCGGTTAAGGCTTCCAGACGAAAACTGGGTTGGCCGTCTTCACGATTCGGCCATTCGATTCCTTCCGGACGCAGGGCTCGAGTGAGACGTACCATATCAATAATATCCCAGCGCGAATTACCGTTTTGCCATTCACGGGCATAGGCATCGTAAAAATTACGAAACAGGGCGAAGCGAGTAAATTCATCATCAAACCTTAGACTGTTATAGCCCACACCGCAGGTGCCAGGCTGTGACAGTTCATTATGAATTTGTTTGATGAATTCGGCCTCAGTCAGACCTTCCTGTTGTGCTTTCTGTGGTGTGATGCCTGTAATAAGACTGGCCATTGGATGTGGTAAAACATCGGCTGCCGGTTTGCAGTAAATCATCAACGGTTCACCGATGATATTCAGATCTTCATCGGTGCGCACTCCGGCGAACTGTAAGGGTCGATCAAAGCGTGGATCGATTCCAGTCGTCTCATAATCATGCCAGTACAGCGTATTCATTTATAAGCTCGCCAAAACCAGTTCTGCTGCTGCCAGAGTAGCTTCAATTTCATCATCTCCATGTGCGGCAGAGACAAAGCCCGCTTCAAATGCTGAAGGTGCCAGATAGACCCCACGATCCAGCATGCCGTGATAAAACTTTTTAAAACGTTCCTGATCACATTGGGTGACCTGTTCAAAAAACTCAATGTTGTTTTCTTCGGTGAAGAAAAAGCCAAACATGCCACCAACATAATTAATACTCATCGGAATACCGGCTGCATCGGCTTTTTGTTTCAAGCCATTGGCCAGTTTGGCGGTCTGTTGGCTGAGACGATCATGAAAGCCGGGTTGTTGTACCAGCTTCAAAGTAGCCAGGCCGGCTGCCATTGCGACTGGATTACCGG
>Ga0207884_1000278_pt1 | contig 38872 bp, 34 predicted proteins | sample MalvirmetaMSP144_FD_184236 | JGI IMG/M metagenome (GOLD analysis project Ga0207884, IMG submission 184236) | Marine viral communities from the Deep Pacific Ocean - MSP-144 (SPAdes) | ecosystem: Environmental > Aquatic > Marine > Oceanic | place: Pacific Ocean | collected 2011-07-08 | reverse complement strand
ACCCGGGTCAGAACCGGCATCACTGTCCCCGAATTCGGGGTAAGTTAGTGGCATGAGCCGTATACGTGGCCCGTATGTACGGTTCTGTGAGAGGGATGAGGCGGTAACGCCTCACCCTACTCGCTATGCCTGTTTGCCGAAAGGCTTCACCAACACGATCAGTCGGGGGAGCAGGGTAAGGGCGCCCAGCAGGGCCATAAACATGGCAAACCCGGTGAACAGACCGAAGTAGATTGTGGGGATGAAGTTCGACAGCACCAGAATCGAAAAGCCGGTAATGATTGTCAGCGAGGTAAAGAACATCGCCTGCCCGATGCTGCGGTGGCAGCGGTGCATGGTAGCGATGTAGTCGCCGTCCTTGGTGAACTCTGTTTTGAAGCGGTGGATGTAATGAATGGTGTCGTCCACCGCGATACCCACGGTGATCGCCGCCACGGTAATGGTCATCATATCCAGTGGAACGCCCAGCCAGCCCATCAGCCCCAGGACCGAACCAGCGGCGATCAGATTGGGCGCCATGCCAACCAGCGCCAGTTTTACTGAGCGGAACAGCACCAGGAACATGGCCATAATGGCCAGGAACACCACGCCGATAGTCTTGATCTGGGAATCGAACAGGCTCTGCAGCATGTTGTTGTACATCACCATCATGCCAGTGATCTGCACCTGATCGTCCTGGAAACCCATGTCTTCGGTCAGATGAGTACGGATATTCTCAAGCAATTGGTCTCGCTCCAGATCCTGGGAGGTCTCCAGCACACGGATGCTGAAGCGGGACTGATCGTGCTCTTCGCTAATGTAGGGGGTGAGCAGGATATCCTTCAGGTCTTTCGGTATCTGCGAGGGCACGAAGGCAAGCTGCAGGGCATCCAGAGGTTCGCCACCGTTCACCCGGGCGAGAATGTCCAGGGTGGTCACGATGGACAGCACCTTGCCGGTTTGGGGCAGGCTGTCCAGATAGTTGTGAACCTTCCGCAGGCGTTCCATTTTCTGGTATGTGAACCAGGTGTCACGGTACTCCTCGTCGCCTCCACAGTCCTCCACAAATGGGTCACAGCCGCTGGCAAAGGGATCGCCGCCAGACTGTGCCTCAGCCTCTGGAGGCGCTTCGTCGGTAATCACGATGTCCAGGGGCGTGGTGCCGCCGAGGCGGTTGTCGATGGTCACCATGCCCTGATGGATTTCCGTGCTGGACTTGAAGTAGTTGATAAAACTGTTCTCTACAGTGAGCCGGTTCAGGCCAATCACACAGAGCACGGCAATAATTCCGGAGCCCACAAACACCGTCTTGCCGAAACGCTCGGTGAAGTATGCGAACCGGTCAGTGAACGGCACCCGGTCCGATTTCACCCGGTCGTCCAGGGGCGGTGGCATAAGGGCCAGCAGCGCCGGGAACACAATAAAGGTAATCAGGAAAGCTACCATTAGGCCCAGGGTCATCATCCAGCCGAAATCGATCACCGGGCGAATGCCGCTGAAGGTCAGCGAACCAAAAGCCACGATGGTGGTGATGGCCATGTAGAAACAGGGCTTGATCATTGCCAGAAGCGTGCGCCGCAAAATGTCCTGTGACTCCGCCTCGGGGTCGTCGTGCTGAAATTCCCGGTAGCGGACGATCAGGTGAATGGTCAGCGATAGGGTCATGATCAGCAGCAGTGACACAAAGTTGGAGGAAATCACCGTGACCGGCCAGCGCATCCAGCTCAGATAGCCGATCATCAGCCAGACGGTGAAGCTGCAACACAGCAGTGGTACCAGTACCCAGCGCCACTGGCGGAAAATGATTGCCAGGGTCAGCAGCAGGAATAGCAGCACGCCCACTCCGAAGGTGGAGAGATCGTTCTGGATAAAGCGGATCATGTCGGCAACGATCATGGGCACGCCGCCAAGAAAGATCTCGGCGCGGTCCCGGTAGCTGTCGAGGATGCCGCGCACGTTGCTGATGGTGTGGTCCCTCTGTTCACCCTGGGCTTCGGTGAACTCTATGAATTGCTGGCTGACGCTTTCCAGTTGCTGTTTTTCCTCAGCCGAGGCCTGGCCACTGTCGACCTTGTCCTGCAGGCGGTTGCGCTTGTATAGCAGCTCGAAATATCGGTCTGGCGTGGGCAGGTTGACCTGTATTGCCGTGGTGCGGCCGTCCTCACTGATCAGCAGGTTGGGGTAGAGCGGGTTGTTCAGCAGCGCCTTTCGGGCCGTATCCGGCGGGACCTGGTCCTCATCAATGGTTTTGATCTCGGAGTCCACGGTGTCCAGTGTCAGGTCGGGACTGTGCAGCAGCGGGACGTTGAGGATGCTGTTTGTGGAACTCACGTTCTCCAGCGCGGCGAGCTCATTGCGTAGGGACCTCAGCAGGGTCAGGCCTTCCTTGCTGAACAGTTCCTGTTCCGGCGTGAAGGTGACAATCAGAAAATCATCGGAGCTGGTAAACCGACGATTCACCTGGCGGTACTGCTCCAGCTCGCGGTCATCCTCCAGAACCAGTGATTCGGCCGAGGCGTCGAGGCGGAAATGATCTAGCCTCAGGCTGGCAATTACCAGCAAGGCGCCAAACAGAAGCAGTACCAGAACGGGATGGGGAAAAATCAGCCGGTCATAAAACGATCGAAGCCAGGACATTACAAACAGCGCCTTTCACAACGGAAGTGAAGGCAGAGTGTGCCACAAACTGTCAGTCGACGGTGACCCTGTTTGAGGCCTGTTCCAGGGAATCGATCAGCCGTTTCAGGCGCTGGCTCATCTCCGCGCTTTCGGTAAGCTGGGTAACCATGCTCTGGGTGGTTTCGCGAATGCTCTGGACATTGGCCAGCACGTCGTCAGTGGCGCCAGTCTGGTCGGCCGACACGTCGGCGATTTCCTGGTTGGTTTGATCGATGCGCCCCACCACTGAGTTGATGGCGTCCAGGGATTTCCGCGCCTCCTCGGATTCCTCCACGCACTTTGTGGCGTCGCCGGAGCTGGTGTTCATCTGATTGACCGCTCCTTCCATAGCTGACAGCAGGCGGTCGATGGTGCCCTGAATCTGCTCCGTGGAATCCTGCACCCGCTGGGCCAGTTTGCGTACTTCGTCTGCCACTACGGCAAAACCCCGGCCGTGCTCGCCGGCCCGAGCAGCTTCTATGGCCGCATTCAGTGCTAGCAGATTGGTCTGTTCGGCAATGCCCTTGATTTCGGCAACGGCTTTACTGATTTCATGGCTGTTGGCCGCCAGTGCCTGCACGCTGTCGGCGGAACTCTGGATGGCGGTTGAGAGCCGGCGGATGGAATCGGCGCTGCGACTGACCCGGTCGCTGCCATCAATGGCGGTGGTTCTGGCTTCCCGGGACAGGGTTTTGGCGATGCCGGCCTGCTCTGCGATACCGCCAAAGCTCTGCAGCATGGTTTCGACCACCTCGGCGCTGCGGTCTGCGCCCGCCTGCTGGCGGCCGAGATCATCGCGGCGGGCTTCCGCTGCGGCCGTCAGTTCGTGCACCTCCCGGTGCAGGTGGTCGGTGGCTTCTTTCATGCTTTTGACCACGCCCATGGTGCGGTCCTGCATGGCGTTGAAGGCCTGGCCCATCTGGCCTATCTCGTCGGTAGAGTCAATCTGCGCGCGTTCACTCAGATTGCCCGACGCCTGCACTGACACCATGGTTTTCTTGAGGCGGACAACATGTCGCTCGATAAATGAAATCAGCAGCTGTGAGCAGGCCATTTCCAACGCCATCAGGGCAGCCACAACCAGGGCGAAGCCACCGGCGGTTTCGCTGAACACCTCTGAAAATGGCCGGTTGGTGAGCCCGGCTATGGTGTTCATGGCGTAGAGCACCAGCAGGCAGAGCACCACAAACACAACAATATTGAGTAGCCAGAACTTGTATTTAAGCCGGGCATTCCTGAGCAGTTGAAGCATGTCTGATCTCAGTCAACGGCCTTTACAGGGATTTGCTGGGCGTTCGATGAAGCGGGGACTTCCGGTACCGCAAGGCCAAGATTGTTCTTTTCGAAAACGCGATCGGCGCGATAGCTGGAGCGCACCATGGGGCCGGAGGGCACTTCCATGAAGCCTTTTTCCAGGCCGATCTCGCGATAACGGTTGAAGGCTTCCGGGGTGACGTATTCCTCCACCGGCAGGTGGTTCTGCGTCGGTCGCAGGTATTGGCCCAGGGTCAGGATATCCACATCGATCGCCCGCAGGTCATCCATGGTTTGCAGGATTTCTTCCTCGGTTTCACCCAGGCCCAGCATCAGGCTGGTTTTGGTGAGCACATCCGGCCGATGTTTTTTGGCGTGGGCCAGCACGCTGAGGGTTTTTTCGTAACCTGCCCGTGGATCCCGGACGCGGGAGGTCAGGCGTTTGACCGTCTCCACGTTCTGGGCGAACACGTCCAGGCCCGAATCCACCACTTTCTCAACGTGCTCCATCACCGCATCGAAATCCGGCGTCAAAGCTTCAACCGCAACGTGCGGCGTGCGTTCCTTGATGGCGGATACGCAGGCGGCGTAATGGGCGGCGCCGCCATCGTCCAGATCGTCCCGGTCAACGGAGGTCAGTACGATGTATCTCAGGCCCATGAGCTCAACGGATTTGGCGGTATTTTCCGGCTCTTCCTGGTCCAGCCAGCCCTTGGGGTTGCCGGTATCCACCGCACAGAAACGGCAGGCACGGGTGCAGACGGAGCCCATCACCATGATGGTGGCGGTTCCGTTGCTCCAGCATTCGCCGATATTGGGGCAATGGGATTCCTGGCAGACGGTGCTCAGGCGGTGCTCGCTGACGTTCTTGCGCACCGCTTCGTAGCGCTCGCCACCGGGCATGCGAGCCCGCAGCCAGGAAGGTTTGCGCTGGGTCTTGGTGTCGATGATGCCCGAGCCCGAGCGCTTGATTCCGTCCTTGATGGCGGAAAAGCCATGTTCATTGCGGAATTTCGAACCGCTGGTGACGCGGGGCTTTGCGCTGTCGCTCATTGCAGTGGGACTCTCTATCTATCGGGCAAGTTCAGGAAAGTAAAGCCTATGATTAAAAGGGTAATCCGGCGCCGGGATCGTTACAAGGCAGATAGGGATAATCACGGGGACGCCGGGCACGACCTTAGTCGCACCCGGGTTTCCGTTCGCTTCAGGCCGTGGCTTTATTCAGCGCCTGGGTAATGTCGGCGATAATGTCGTCCACATGCTCGATGCCAATGGACAAACGCACCAGGTCCTCACTAACGCCCGCGCTTTTAAGCTCCTCGGGATTGAGCTGGCGGTGGGTCGTGGTGGCCGGGTGGCAAGCCAGGGATTTGGCATCGCCGATATTGACCAAACGGTAGATCAGCTCCAGCGCATCAATAAACTTCGCGCCGGCTTCCAGGCCGCCCTTGATACCGAAACTCAGAATGCCGGACGCCTTGCCACCGCATATCTTGTCGCAGGTGGCTTTGTAGGGGCTGCCGGGCAGGGCGGCGTAATTGACCCATTCCACCGAGGGATGGCTGTGCAGGAACTGAGCGACCTTCTCTGCATTTTCACAGTGCCTTTCCATTCTCAGGGCCAAGGTTTCCAGCCCCTGCATGATCAGGAAAGCATTGAACGGGGACAGAGCGGCACCCGTATTGCGCAGCGGAACCACGCGACACCGGCCGATGAAGGCAGCTTCACCGAGCGCTTCGGTATAGACCACACCGTGGTAGGAGGGGTCTGGCTCGTTCAGCATGGGAAATTTGGCAGCGTTGGCTTTCCAGTCGAACTTGCCGGAATCCACTACTACACCGGCCACCGTGGTGCCGTGACCGCCAATGTACTTGGTGAGTGAGTGAACCACGATATCCGCACCGTGTTCGATTGGACGACACAGGAAGGGGGTGCCAACCGTGTTATCAACAATCAGCGGAATTCCGTGCTTGTGGGCAATTTCGGCCCAGCGCTGGATATCCACCACGTTTCCCGCAGGGTTGCCGATGGACTCGCAGAACAGGGCCCGGGTGTTGTCATCAATGGCTTTTTCCACCGCGTCGAAATCATCATGGCGCACCATGCGGCAGTCAATGCCCTGGTTCGGCAGCGAATGGGCAAAAAGGTTATAGGTGCCGCCATATAGCTGGCCGGTGCTGACGATGTTGTTGCCCACTTTGCAGATGGTCTGCAGGGAATAAAGGATGGCCGCCATACCTGAAGCTACGGCAAGGGCTCCTACGCCGCCTTCCAGCTGAGCCATGCGCTCTTCCAGCACCGCGTTGGTGGGGTTCATGATGCGCGTGTAGATGTTGCCCTGTACCTTCAGATCGAACAGGTCCGCACCATGCTGGGTGTCGTCGAAGGTGTAGGACGTGGTCTGGTAGATCGGGGTGGTTGCCGCATTGGTGGCCGGGTCGCCGTTAAATCCGGCGTGAAGGGCGATAGTCTCTGGTTTCATTGTTCTGGTCCCTGCGAAAACGGATGAGTGAAACAATTCCGACCGGAATTATGGCATGACAGCACAGTCTTCGCAGTTTTCCGGGACCAAAAAAAACCTGACTCTTTCGAGCCAGGTTTTTGAATACTGGTAGCAAGGGGCGGAGTCGAACCGCCGACCCCGGCATTATGAGTGCCGTGCTCTAACCAACTGAGCTACCTTGCCATCGCTCCAGCGATAGGAGCGGCGCGTATATTATGGTTGGGGGTTGTGAGTGTCAAGAGTCTGTCTGTTTTTCGACTCAATCAATAATGATTATTGTTTACGATAAGCGGTGTTTTCGTTAGTATGGCGCGGTCATTCAGCGAGATACGAACCTATGACCATTGGCGCCCTTGCCCCTCTGTTTGTGGGGGACTTCGAACACTACCGGCACGTTCTGGTACTGCCAGACGATCGGCGGCCGGGTATCCGGGCCAGCGAGCTGATTAGCCGCGATGGCCTGGCCTGGTTGCTGGAGCAGTATCGCCGTCATCAACCCGGCGAGGATCGGCGGGCGCTGGTGTCTCAGTGGTCGCGGTTCTATTTCGTGAAGCTGATTGTGCCGACCGTCGCCGCGAATCTGGTGCTGGGGCACGAATTGCCGGTGGCGATCGACCGCCTCGAGGTCATTGTCAGCGACGACGGCCTGCCGGAAGCCTTCCGCCTACCCCACGAGGGCAAACCGTTCGCCCGCGAGCCTGAGGGGCCTTTCGAGCGCTTTGAGGCGCTGCTGGAAGGCAACCTGGCGCCCATGGTGGAGGGCTGGCACCATCAGGTCAGGTTGTCCAGAAAGGTGTTATGGAACAATGCGGCCAATTATCTGGAGTGGCTGATTGGCGCTATGGCCGGGCTGGGTGTGCCAGAAGCAATGCTGGCGGATGGTCAGCGCCTTATCGAGTGGGAGCGTCGTCCCGACGGGCATCGCAACCCTATGTATCGACCGGTGCGTTACGTAGAGCGAGAAACCGGGCCGTCGCCGCTGCGTCAGCGGCGCCAGTGCTGCATCCGGTATCGTCTGCCGGATCTGGCGCTTTGCGAGAATTGTCCTCATATTGACCGGCCGCCGAAAGGCGCGCGCCTGCCGGAAAGCCTGATTCAGCGCTGCTGATCAGCCGGCACCGCCACCAGGCTGATTGCGCGGTCGTTTCCAAATACAAACTGGGCGTCCAGTTCGCGGCCTGCCGGCCATTGCGGCGATAGCTCGGTCAGCAGCCGTAGCCGCCCAGTGCCATCCTCAGTTTGTGAAACCAGCTCTGCGTCCTGGAAATAGAAACGCTGGCCAGTCAGTGGATAGAGCGCCTTGAACAGGCTCTCTTTCATGGAAAAAACGAGGGTGACCAGCCAGCCTGCGTGTTCCTCCAGTTCGACCTGGAATCGCTTCTGCTCTGCCGGTGTGAGGATCTTTCGCGCCAGTGCGATTGCACGCCGGTCAGAGAGAAGGGTTTCGGCATCCAGGCCAAGCCCGGCGAAGTATCGCTTCGGGCCGGCTACAGCGGCAGCCCAGCCCTGCGTGTGGGTTATGGAGCCGACACAACCCCCTGGCCAGATCGGCGCACCGTCGTCGCCGCGAGCAGGGGTCGCCGTGTTGCCGGTTGTCGCCAGCAGGCACTGACGCGCACACAGTCGGCCGGCAAGGTATTCGGCCTGGCGCTTTTCCACGGCCCCGGTAATCGAGATAGGCGGGGTGATATTGCAGCGCCGGAAGTCGTTGGGCCTGAGCCCATCCGGTTCAAAACTCAGGCTGACCATGGTCAGCCCCGGTGGCTGCTGCGCCCATGGCCATTGATCAACCGGTGTGCCGCAGCAGGATGGCAGAAAAGTCACCGTCCGATCACTCCCGCCGGATCAGACGTTAAACCGGAAGTGGATTACGTCGCCGTCCTGCACGATGTATTCCTTGCCTTCCAGGCGCCATTTTCCGGCCTCCTTGGCACCGGCTTCGCCGTTGTACTTGACGAAGTCATCGTAGCTCACGACTTCCGCGCGGATGAAACCGCGTTCAAAGTCGGTATGGATGACGCCGGCGGCCTGGGGGGCTGTTGCACCCACTTTTACGGTCCAGGCGCGGACTTCTTTTACGCCAGCGGTAAAGTAGGTCTGCAGGTTCAGCAGGCCGTAGCCGCCACGAATCACCCGGTCCAGGCCGGGCTCGTCCATGCCCATTTCTTCCAGGAACATGGATTTCTCATCGTCTTCCAGTTCCGAGATCTCGGCTTCTATCTTGTTGCAGATGGGCACAACCACCGCGTTCTCGGATTCCGCGATCTGCTTTACGGTATCCAGGTGAGGGTTATTCTCGAACCCGTCTTCGCTGACGTTGGCAATGTACATGGTGGGCTTGACGGTCAGCAGGCAGAGCTCACGGATCAGCGCCATTTTCTCTTTATCCAGATTCATGCTGCGAACCGGCTTGCCTTCGTTCAGCACGGGAAGCAGGGTATCGAAGACTTCCAGCTGGGCTTTGGCTTCCTTGTCACCGCTTTTTGCCACACGCTGGACCCGTTTGATGGCTTTCTCCACGGTTTCCAGATCAGCCAGCGCCAGTTCCGTGTTGATGATTTCGATGTCCGAGGCCGGGTCAATCTTGTTGGCGACGTGAATGACGTTGTCATCTTCAAAGCAGCGCACCACATGGGCAATGGCGTCAGTCTGGCGGATGTTGGCCAGAAACTGGTTGCCCAGGCCCTCACCTTTCGAGGCACCTTCCACCAGGCCGGCGATATCCACAAATTCCATGGTGGTCGCCACCACCTTTTCCGGCTTCACGATTTCGGCGAGCTTGTTCAGGCGGGGGTCGGGCATGGCCACGACGCCGGCGTTGGGCTCGATGGTGCAGAAGGGAAAGTTTTCCGCGCCAATGCCGGATTTGGTCAGCGCGTTGAACAGGGTGGATTTGCCCACGTTGGGCAGGCCTACGATGCCGCAGTTAAATCCCATGGAGTGCCTCTGCTGGGTGTGAAAAATGGTATGAAAATTTGGCCGGATTATACCGGTTTGAAGCTGTGCAAGCGATTCATGGCGGCGGGAAGTTTGCCGCTGGCAGCGTCCGGGAGCACTCGAATGATCTCGTCGATCACCGCATTCAGCTCTTCGGTTTCCTGCTTGCCCAGGCGCCCGAGCACGTAACCGGTCACCTTGCGACTGTCGCCGGGGTGGCCGATACCGACTCGAAGCCTCTGGAATTCGTTGGTGCCCAGATGGGCGATGGTGTCCCGCAGACCGTTGTGGCCGCCGTGGCCGCCGCCTTTCTTGAACCTGGCGGTACCCGGGGGGATGTCCAGTTCGTCGTGGGCAACCAGAATCTGATGGGGTTCAATCTTGAAAAAATCGGCCAGCGCTTTGACAGAAAGCCCGCTGCGATTCATAAACGTGGAAGGGTTCAGCAGGTGCAGGTCAAGACCGTGCCACTGAAGCCGGGCGTAGAGCCCGTGGTATTTCTTTTCGGGGCGGAGCGTCTGGCCCGCTTCACGGGCCAGAGCTTCAACGAAAAGGGCACCGGCGTTGTGGCGGGTATTTTCATAGTCCGGGCCGGGATTCCCCAGCCCAACAACCATGACGATATCCTGATCCATCTGCCGGTGCCCTCGTCAGTCCAGGAGTAATTACTCCTTGTCTTCGCCTTCTTCACCTTCTTCGCCGCCTTCACCTTCTTCGGTGTCGTCGACTTTGGCTGCGCGCGGCTTGTGGATTGCAACCACTGGCAGGTCGTGATCTTCACCCTGGATCAGGGCAGCGATACGAACGCCTTTTGTCAGCTTCAGATCGCTCAGGTGAACTACCTGGTCCATTTCCACTCCGCTCATATCAACTTCAATGAACTCGGGCAGATTCTGGGGCAGACAGATCACTTCCACTTCGTTGATCTGGTGGTGCGCAACGCCGCCATGCAGCTTGATAGCCGGTGCGGTATCTTCATTGATGAAGTGCAGCGGTACGTTGACGTGGATCTCGTGATCCTTGTCGACGCGAAGGAAGTCAGCGTGGGTCAGCAGGGCCTTGTAGGGGTGGCGCTGCAGATCCTTCAAAATAACGCTTTCTTTCTTGCCGTCCAGCTCAATGGTCAGAACGTGGGAGAAGAAGGCTTCGTTTTCCAGTGCCTTCTTCAGCTCGTTGTGCCAGATCGAGATGCTGGTGGCATCCTTGTTCCCGCCATAAATGATGGCCGGAATCTTCTTCTCCTCACGACGCAGGCGGCGGCTCGCACCTCTCCCCTGATCGCCACGAGGAAATGCTTCGATTACAAATTCCTGAGACATGGTATTAACCTCAATCGTCACCTGAAGGGCCCGCGACCAGGCGTGAAATCAGGTGATGTTTCTGAAAAGCCGGTTTTCCGGCTGACTAAAAGAGACGGGAGCCTATTGAGGCTCCCGACCCGGTAACTGCTTGTTCTGACTGCCTTAAAACAGAATCCGGCAGGTCAGACGTTCTCGAACATGGCACTGATGGACTCTTCGTTACTGACGCGACGAATAGATTCGGCCAGCAGTCCCGCCATTTCGAGGACGCGGATTCTATCACAATTCTTGGCTTTGTCACCCAACGGGATGGTATCGCAGACCACCAGCTCATCAAGTTGCGATGCGTTGATGTTGTCAACGGCCGGCCCCGAGAGCACTGGGTGGGTGATATAGGCAACCACCTTAGCAGCGCCATGATCTTTCAGGGCGTTGGCAGCCTTACAAAGCGTGCCTGCGGTGTCGATAATGTCGTCCACCAGGATACAGGTCTTGTCTTTAACGTCGCCGATGATGTGCATCACCTGGGATACGTTGGCCTTGGGGCGGCGCTTGTCGATGATTGCCAGGTCGGCGTCATCCAGTTTCTTGGCCACGGCCCGGGCGCGAACCACGCCGCCAACGTCCGGGGAGACCACAACAAAGTTCTCAAAGCGCTGCTTCTCGATGTCCTGCAGCATGACCGGGGTGGCGTAGATGTTGTCCACCGGAATGTCGAAGAAGCCCTGGATCTGATCGGCGTGAAGGTCGACAGTCAGTACACGGTCGACGCCGATGCTGGAAATCATGTCGGCAACCACTTTAGCGCTGATCGCTACCCGCGTCGAACGGACGCGACGATCCTGGCGGGCATAGCCGTAATAGGGAATAACTGCCGTGACACGGGTGGCTGATGCGCGACGCAGGGCGTCTGCCATCACGATCAGTTCCATCAGGTTGTCGTTGGTGGGGTTACAGGTCGGCTGAATGATAAAAACGTCGTGTCCGCGGACGTTCTCATTGATCTCGACGGTGGTTTCGCCGTCGCTGAAAGTGCCAACAGTAGCCTGGCCCATGGGAATATGCAGCTTCTGGGCGATGGCCTTGGCAAGCTCGGGATTGGCGTTGCCGGTAAAAATCATCAGTTTGGACACGACGGAATCCTTCTCGGTATCGGAAGTTGAATCAGAAGAATCGGAAGAAAGGTGGCTGGGGTGGCAGGATTCGAACCTGCGCATGACGGGATCAAAACCCGTTGCCTTACCACTTGGCGACACCCCAGTATCGTGCTTTTTTGGCATCAGTTCAGCTCTGTCAGCTTTTTGTGAAGTGGTGAAATGTTCACCCCTTTAGCTACGAACCCGCTGATGCCGGAAGGTCTGCTTGCCCAGATTTTCCGGGCTTTGGATTCTGTTGGGAAACGTCCAAATATGCAAGCCCCGGTTCCGGTTAATCTTGCAGGTCCGAATTGTGCAAGCCATTCCAGGCCTTGATGAACCTCAGGATACAGTCTGCGAACTACATCCTCACAGTCGTTTCGGTACCTCGAGGCGTCTCCCTCAAAAGCGGGCGCTATTTTGATTCTGGGGGTGTTCCTTGTCAACCCTTGCTCCGAAAAAATCTCCCCCGTACTGATGTCGCAGCGGGGTTTAAGCACCACAAACCAGTCTTCCGGGGGCTGGGCCGGGGTGAGTTTCTCACCCACACCTTCCCCCCAGGCAGCGTGCCCGAGTACAAACACCGGTACGTCCGCACCCAGGTCCAATCCCAGCTGTGCCAGGCGCTCCAGGGTCATGTCCAGGCCCCACAGCCGGTTGAGGGCGAGCAGGGTTGTGGCGGCGTTGGAGCTTCCGCCGCCAAGGCCGCCGCCCATTGGCAACTGCTTGTGGGTATAGATTGTGACGCCCGGGATTGGGTCTGGGGCCGAGTCAGCGATTAAACGGGCAGCACGGTAGATCAGGTTGTCCTGGTCCGCCACGCCGGGCAGGGATTCGGCCAGAACGATGCGACCGTCGTCGCGCGGTGCAACGGTAATCTCGTCGCCGTAATCCAGAAACTGGAACAGGGTCTGCAGCTCGTGGTAACCATCATCCCGCTTGCCGAGGATGTGGAGGAACAGGTTGAGCTTGGCCGGCGCAGGCAGGGTCAGGCTCTGCTTTTGGAGCACGGTTGTGTTCACGGTTGCGAGCCTTCCGCAAGCTGCCAGTCCGACACCACCAGGCGAACCCGCTTTTCACCTTTAACTGCCGTCAGCCGGGCAGGCAGAGGTGGGTATTCTTCCAGAAAGCGGTTCCAGCGGTCGTAGCGAATCTCCCAGCCCTGCTGGCGAATCAGCGCAAGCTGGCCCTGATCGTTGAAAAGTAGCCTGTAATCTCCATTGGTACCGGGCAGGCCTTTGATCCAGCGGGTCAGGTTGCCCAGAGGCAGCTGCCAGCCGGTCGCCGCTTCAACCAGCGCTTCCGGGTCGCCGGACTGATAACGGTCACCGCTGGGAAGGGTCAGGGTGATAAATCCTGGCGTCCCCTCCAGCCGCGTGCTGCCCATGCCAAGAAATGATGAGGACAGGCCGATGTCGTAGGCGTTTCCGCTCTGTTTCCAGTGGTTGATGATGGCCGTGCCGCTGTCGGAAGGCTGGCGTACAGCCAGTTTTCCGGCCAGTTTCCAGCGGGTGAGGTCATTCAGCCGTGCTATGCGTTCCGGCCAGTTCTCGGGTTGTTGATCGCTCAGGCCCTCGGGCAGCGGTTCCAGATCGATGGATGCACAGCCGGCAATGGACAACAGCAACGCGAGAAGGCCAATGCGGAATATCACTGGGCGGCGTCTCCTGTGAGACGGTTGATCGTTTCATTCAGGATCGGGTGCTCCGGGGCTTCCTTCAGGGCTCTTTCCCAGATCATGCGGGCCTGGCTGCGGTCACCGGTTGTCCAGAGCACTTCGCCCAGGTGAGCCGCCACTTCCGGATCGGGGAAGGCTTCCCAGGCACGGGTCAGGTAATCCAGGGCCTGATCGGTGTTGCCCTGCTTAAACAGCACCCAGCCCATGCTGTCGAGAATGGCAGGGTTTTCCGGGTCCAGTTCCAACGCCTGTTCAATCATTGACCGGGCCTCGGTGTAGCGCTCCGAGCGCGTGGTCAGGATATACCCAAGAGCATTCAGGGCCACGGCGTTGTCCGGGTCGGCTTCAATAATCATGCGCAGGTCGGCCTCTGCGGCCTGGTAGCGGCCCATGCTGTCCAGAAGCATTGCGCGGGCATAACGCAGGGATACATTATCCGGATAAGCCTCCAGCGCGGCATTGGCCGCTTCCAGAGCCCGGGCATCGCTGCCCTTGTCGACCAGCAGATTCACTTCCAGCAGCCAGAGGTTCTCGGCTTGCTCCGGGTTGCCCTCGCGGAGGGTCTGAATGTGCGCCAGGGCGGCGTCGAGGTTGCCCTGTTCCGCTTTAAGCTCGCTCGCCCGGGCCAGGGCAGGGAAGTAGTAGTTGCCGGATGCCACGTTGTCGTAAAAGCCGATGGCCTTTTCGGGTCGGTTGTTCTGATCAGCGATCCGGCCCAGATAATAGTGCGCTTCGTCTGTATGATGACCCTGCTCGATCAGGCGAGTCAGTTCGTCCCTCGCCAGCTCGATTTCGCCGTTTTCCAGCGCCACCAGGGCATGGGATAAACGCAGGCCGGGAACATCGGGAAACTGATTGACCAGCCGTTTGAATTCGTCCTGCGCGGCCTGTAGCTCGCCTTCGCCAATCAACATGCGACCGTAAAGGGTTCCCATCTGACGGTTGTCAGGGAAGCGGCGGGTATTGCGCTGCAGGTGATTGAGGGCCTCACGCTTTTGGTCGGTTTCATAGAGCAGGTCGCCTTTCAGCACCAGAGCCGGCTGGAAGTTGGGGTTCTTTTCCAGCAGCGGCTCTAGTTGTGCCAGGGCCTGTTGCGGGTCGCCGGTGACTTTCATCAACAGGGCGATGCTGAACTGGAGTTCGGGGTTATCGGGGTGCCGCTGTTCCAGCTGCTGATACAGTCCCAGCAGCTCCTGCTGCTTTTCTGGCGGCAGGTTGCCGGCCATGGCGGCAAGGCTGTCGAAATCAGCGTCGCCGCCCAGGTCCATGATGGTTTCCATGTGCCCCAGGGCTGCCTCAAGGTCGTTCTGCTTGACCGCCTGGATCGCCAGAACCCGATGCGCCTGAAGGTTTTCCGGCTCTATCTCCACCCACAGATTGGCCAGCTGGCGCTGGGCGTTATCGGCGTTCAGTGATTGGGCAATGCGCAGTGTGCGTTTGATCACGCCCACATCCCGGGAAAGTTTCGCAGCTTTCAAATAATTGACCAGAACCACGTCATAGCGCCCGCGCTGGGCTGCGATCTCGGCGGAAAGCAGCAGATAGAGAACTTCCGGCTCCAAATCCGCGTATTCTGTCTCAGGTTGCGCTTCGGCACTCTGAGATTGCGATTGTGTTGATTGGCTTTGTTCTTCACTCTGGTCCGCTGACGCGGCAGCCTCTTCTTCGAACGGGGTTTTAAGTACGGCGCAGCCGGCCATCGTCAGGCCGAGAAGGCAGGTAACAAGCGTAAGAGCAGGCTTTTGCATGCAACATCCCATGATCAGGTGAGGCTGGAATCGACAAGGCTGTATCATCGCACAAGCTTCCGGAGTTGCCCAACCTGTCGGCCTGTCTCACTTATTGCGGCGAAGTTTACCGTTATAGGGATGATTACGTGGCCGGAGGATAGGCCATTCGGGTAGCGGCAGGGGCTCCCGACCGTTAAAATACGTGTATTCGTTAATGACTATAAGGCAGTTGTCACCTCCTATGGCATTGGTCACTCTGGGAATCAATCACCGCACCGCACCAGTCGAGTTGCGTGAGCGCGTTGCGTTCGCGCCGGACCGGATGGCGGACGCCTTTGCCGAACTGAAGGCCACTTCCGGTGCCTCCGAAGCTGCCATTCTTTCTACCTGCAACCGCACCGAGATCTACCTTGCCGGCGACGATGACTGTGCCCCGGCGGTGCTTCGCTGGCTGGCAGGGTTTCACGGCCTGCCCGCCGGAGATCTGGAAGAAGCGCTTTATGTCTACCGTGATGCCGAGGCCGTGCGGCATGTGATGCGGGTGGCTGCCGGGCTGGATTCCATGGTGCTGGGCGAGCCGCAGATTCTGGGCCAGTTGAAAGACGCCTACGCCATGGCGCGGGAGCATCAGGCCAGTGGCGGCTTTCTGTCTCGCCTGTTCGAGCAGACTTTCTCAGTAGCCAAGCGCATACGGACGGAAACCGCCATCGGCGAGAACCCGGTATCCGTCGCCTACGCCGCGGTCAGCATGGCGCACCATATCTTTTCCGATATGTCCCGTCACAAGGCGCTGCTGATCGGTGCCGGCAAAACCATTGAGCTGGTATCCCGCCACCTGGCAGACGCCGGTGTTAAGGATTTTCTGGTGGCCAACCGGACGCTCGAACGCGCCCAGACCCTGGCCCAGGCAAGAGGCGGACGGGGCATTCTGCTGTCGGAGATTCCGGATCATCTGGCGGATGTGGATATCATTATTTCGTCCACCGCCAGCCCGCTGCCGATTCTGGGCAAAGGTGCGGTGGAGCGCACCCTGAAAAAACGCAAGCACCGCCCCTATTTCATGGTGGATATTGCCGTCCCCCGGGATATTGAACCGGAAGTGGGCTCACTGGCGGACGTATTTCTTTACACGGTGGACGACCTGCGTCAGGTAATTGAGGAAAACGTCCGCTCCCGCGAGGGCGCCGCGCGGGAAGCCGAGAACCTGGTGGCCGATGGCGTGGGCCAGTTCCTCAGTCAGTTGCGGGCACTGGACGCGGTGTCTACCCTCAAACAGTTCCGCCAGCGGGCGGAGACGCTGCGTGATGCGGAAACCGAAAAGGCCCTGCGGTCGCTGCGAAATGGCGCCGACCCGGAGACTGTTCTGCGCAGCATGGCGCGAGGGCTGACCAACAAACTTCTGCACGAACCTTCCATCCAGGTCCGCAAGGCCACCACCGAAGGCCGGCCCGAAGTCACCGAGTGGCTGCGAGAGCTGCACCAGCTCGATTCCCTGGAAGCCGACGAACCGATCATCCCGGAAAAACTATGAAGCCATCCATCCAGTCCCGCCTTGAGCAGCTTAAAGAACGCTTCGAGGAGGTCAGTGCGTTGCTGAGTGATCAAGGCACAATTGCCAATCAGGACAGATTCCGGGACCTGTCCAAGGAATATGCGGAAATCGAACCGATCGTCCATTGTTTCGAGATCTGGCAGCAGGCACGGGCGGACATGGAAGAAGCTACCGAGCTGGCCCGGGACGGCGACGCCGAGATGCGGGCCATGGCGGAAGAGGAGCTGGCCGCCGCCGAACGTAAGAGCGAGGAGCTGGACGAAGAGTTGCAGCGTCTGATGCTGCCCAAGGATCCCAACGACGGCAAGAACGTGTTCCTGGAAATCCGGGCCGGTACCGGCGGCGATGAGGCAGCGATTTTTGCCGGGGATCTGTTCAAGATGTACATGCGCTATGCTGAAAAGCACAACTGGCAGGTGGAAGTGCTGAGCGAGAGCGGAGGCGAGCACGGAGGTTATAAAGAGGTCATTGCCCGGCTGGCCGGCAATGCGGTCTACGGTGCCCTGAAATTCGAGTCCGGCGCCCATCGGGTGCAGCGGGTTCCGGAGACCGAATCCCAGGGGCGCATTCACACCTCGGCCTGTACCGTTGCGGTGATGCCCGAAGCGGATGAAGCCGAAGCCATTGATATCAATAAATCCGACCTGCGGGTGGACACCTTCCGGGCGTCCGGGGCCGGTGGTCAGCACGTTAACAAGACGGATTCGGCGATTCGCATTACCCACATTCCCACCGGCATTGTGGTGGAGTGCCAGGAAGAGCGTTCTCAGCACAAGAACCGCGCCAAGGCCATGAGCTTTCTGGCTTCCCGGTTGAAGAACGAGGAGCTTGAGCGTCAGCAGAAATCCATTGCCGATACCCGCAAAAGTCTGGTGGGCAGCGGCGACCGGTCCGAGCGTATCCGCACCTATAACTTCCCCCAGGGGCGGGTCACCGACCATCGTATCAACCTGACGCTCTACAAGCTGGACGAAGTCATGTCCGGCGACCTGGATTCAGTGATCGGACCCCTGAGGCAGGAACACCAAGCCGATCTCCTGGCCTCACTGGCCGATGACTGACGCACCGGAAACCTGCGAAGCGCTGATCCGGGAGGCGGCACGGTCCATTGGCGGCGAGTCGCCGCGACTGGACGCGGAACTGCTGCTGGGCCACGCCACCGGCTTGACACGGACCAGCTTTCGCGCCTGGCCTGAGCGGCAGCCCACCCCCTGGGTTGTGGCGCAATTCCGGTCACTGGTAGAGCGCCGGATCAAGGGTGAGCCGGTTGCTCATCTGCTGGGGGAGCAGGAGTTCTGGTCGCTTCCCCTCAAGGTGAACCCATCCACCTTGATTCCCCGGCCCGACACTGAATGCCTGGTTGAGGCCGCGCTTGCACTGCCTCTGCCGACCCAGGCAACCGTGCTGGACCTGGGCACCGGCACCGGTGCTATTGCACTTGCCCTGGCCAGCGAACGGCCGGACTGGACCATTCACGCCTGTGATGCCGAAGCCCAGGCAGTGGCGCTGGCGGGGGCCAACGCCGCAGCCCTTGGGCTGTCGGTGAAACTGTTCCAGAGCGACTGGTTTTCCCGCCTGCCGCCGCAAAGCTATCATCTGATCGTGTCCAATCCGCCGTATGTGGCAGAGAGCGATGAGCACCTGGGCCGGGGTGATGTGCGATTCGAACCTGCCTCGGCACTGATTTCCGGCCCCGACGGTCTCAACGACATCCGCCAGATTCTGGGCGAGGCCCCTGCCCGGCTGGAGCCCGGTGGCTGGCTGCTGGTGGAGCATGGCTATAATCAGGGGCAGGCGGTAAGGACGCTATTTACTGAGGCCGGCTTTGATTATGTTGAAACCCGCCAGGACTATGGCCAACGGGACCGTTTCACGCTGGGTTGCCGCAACGCTTGCCTGAATTTTTGCCCAAACCCAGGCGCTGATGAATCCAACAACCAGGGAGCAGCCTGAATGCTGAATGACGAAGAACTGCTGCGCTACAGTCGCCAGATTTTGCTGCCGAATTTCGACGTCCACGGCCAGGCCAGCCTGAAGTCCGCCCGCGTGCTGGTAGTCGGAGCCGGCGGGCTGGGCTGCCCGGTGGCGCTGTACCTGGGCGCCGCCGGTGTCGGTCACCTGACCATTGTGGACGACGACCGCATCGAGCTTGCCAACCTTCAGCGTCAGATCGCCTTTGATCAGCACAGCCTCAGCTCAGGTAAGGCCGAGGCGTTGGCCGCAAGGGTTCGCGAGCTCAACCCGGAAGTTTCCGTAACGGCCATGGAATCCCGGCTGGTAGATGAGGAACTGGAACAACAGGTGGCGGCGGCCAGTCTTGTGGTTGATTGCAGCGACAATTTCGCTACCCGGTTCGCCCTGAATCGGGCCAGCGTTGCCGGCGTTGTGCCGCTGGTATCCGGTGCGGCCATCCGGGGCGAAGGCCAGCTTACCGTTTACGACCCAAGAGATGCCTCCAGCCCCTGCTACCACTGCTTGTACTCCGAACAGGGCAACGAGGAGCTGACCTGCTCCCAGGCCGGGGTGATTGGCCCACTGGTGGGCATGATCGGCGCGTCCCAGGCCATGGAAGCCATCAAGGTGATTGCCGGCGTTGGCAGGCCATTGGTGGGGCGGCTGCTTCTGCTGGATGCCTGGCAGATGGAGTGGCGGGAGATGAAACTGGCCCGCGATCCGGGCTGCCCGGTCTGTCGCAACACCAGGTTGGCATAGCCCGGCCATGGGCATCACCGAGAACCTGCTCTCGACTGGCCAGATTGTTCTGACCGGTCTGATCTTTCTGGTGATTCTGATCATTGCAATACGCCGTATCGACTGGCGCGCGTTCCGGGCCGACGATGCGCTGCAGCACACCTTCTATGGTGCGGCCATTGTGCTGGGTTTGCTATGGCAGTTGCGCGCCGGTATCTCCCCGGGTCTGTCTATCCACGTGTTCGGTATTACCGTGGTCACACTGATGATTGGCTGGCCGCTAGCGGTACTGGCAGGCCTGATGGCCCTGGTGTTTACGGTAGTCATTGGGCGGGAGCCGGTGTCAGCGTTTGCGGCAAATGGTCTGATCACGGTGATGATTCCGGCACTGATCAGCCACGGCATCATGCTCTGGGAGCGGCATCGGGATTTCGGAAACTTCTTCGCCTACATCTTCGTCTGCGGCTTTTTCGGCGCCGGTCTTGCGGTTGCGGGGGCCGGGTTGGTGATGTGCCTGTTGCTCTGGACCGGCGAGGTCTACACCTTTGACCGGCTAGTGCACGAATACCTGCGCTACCTGCCGCTTTTCATGATCCCCGAGGGTTTTGCCAACGGCGCCTTCGTTACCGGCCTGATGGTGTTCCATCCGGACCAGCTCCGAACGCTGGACCAGCGGCGCTATCGCCGCTGACTCAGTCCTTTTTCAGCGCCTGGAATTTTTCAATGGCCGCTTTCCGGCTTTCCTTGAGGTCAACAATCGGCCGCGGATAACCTTTCGGCAAGACGCCCTTCTTTCCCGGCTCATGTATCTGCTTGTTGTCGAATTTGTTCAGCTCGGGAACGTACTGCCTGATGAAATCTCCGTTCGGGTCGAACCGTTCACTCTGGGTGGCAGGGTTGAACACCCGGAAGTAAGGAGCGGCATCGGTGCCGGTGGACGCACTCCACTGCCAGCCACCGTTGTTGGAGGCCAGAAAGCCGTCCACCAGTTTCGACATGAAATAGGCCTCGCCCAGACGCCAGTCGATGAACAGGTTCTTGGTCAGGAACATGGCGGTAATCATGCGCAGGCGGTTGTGCATCCAACCGGTCTGGTTGAGCTGGCGCATGGCGGCGTCGACGATGGGGATGCCGGTCTGGCCGCTTTTCCAGGCCTCAAATTTGTCGCCCGGGGTGTTCCACGTCAGGGTGTCGGTTTCTGGCTTGAATGCCCGGTGCATGCTCACTCTGGGGTAGTGGTACAGAATGTTGATGTAGAAATCCCGCCAGGCGATTTCGCTGGTCCAAGTGGTCAGGCCCTCCTGATTGCCGCCCTGGCTTTGCCGCTCCTGGGCCGCTGTGAGGCACTGGCGGCCAGATAGCACACCGTTGGCAAGATAGGGCGAGATCATACTGGTGCCGTTGACCGCGGGCAGGTCCCTCAGTGCCTTGTAGTCACCGACGCGTTCGTTCAGGAATTGCTCGAGTTGTGTGTGGGCGGCATCTTCCCCGGTTTTCACCAGGGCTGGCGGCGGCTCGGGAAACTCCGCCGGGAAGAGCGCTGAGTTATCGAAGCGTTCAGGCTTGACGGGCTTGCCCACGGGTGCCGGCACTGGAAACACTGACGGCCGGTTGTCATCAATCCACCGGCGCCAGCTGCGAGAGAAGGGCGTGAACACCGAATAGGGCTCGTCCTGCTGGGTCAGGATGCTGCCAACGGGCGCCACCGTCTGGTCCCGGTATTTGTTGACTTGTACGCCGAGGCTGTCCATTTCGGCCTTGACCGCTTTGTCCCGCAGCCTCTCGTTAATCCCGTACTCCTCGTTGAAGTGCAAATGCCTGATACTGCGCGCCTTGCAAAGCTCCGACAGCTTATTGATACCAGATCGGAAATCCGGCGCGGTGATAAAGGTCATCGGAATGCCCAGCTCGGCCAGGCTCCGGGACAGAGCGTTGGCATGGTCCAGAACAAGCGATACCCGTGCGGGGGACCAGTCATGTTCCTGCCACTGGCCGGGGGTGACGATGAAGCAGGCGTGAATCGGCCCGCCGTTCTTGCAGGCCGCGGTCAGCGCGGCGTTGTCTGCCACTCGCAGATCGTTTCGGAACCAGACAAGTTGCGTCATGGAGGATCCTTGATGGAAATCATGGATTTAACTGGCAAAGCCCAATGCAGTCTATTCGCCGGGATAGCCTGATTGGATTATAGTTGTGTACAAACTCAGGAAGCCATCGGGCGGAAATGATCACAAAGGCACAGATGCAACAAACGATCACTCAAGGCATGGAAGATGGCGAATGGGCCCGGCCTTATAGGCTGAGCCCCGGCGATACCCATTATCATGAACTGAGCCACACCCAGGTGTGGGTGACGCTTCTTGAACGCGAGTGGCAGGTGCGCTATCGGCGGATGGCCGAGGATGATGATCAGGACCGCTGGTTGCAGTCTGTAGGCCAGGGATTCCCGGGTGAAAATCTGTCGGAGCAGCGCTTTGTAAGGCCGGATTCGGGCAACCAGGTGACCTATCAGCCGGTGATGTCCAAGCTGGCTATGGTGATCCGGCCCTATCAGCCGCTGACGATTCCGGCGGATAGTGAGTGCACCATCTATGTAGGCACTTTGCTGTGGATGCGGATTCAGGTCGGTGACAAGAGCACCAGGTTGCTGGAGTTGCCGCTGGCGGACCCAATGATGACCTGGGTGGGGCGCAACACCATGGAAGGCGAGCTGTGCTATTCCGCCGCCACCTTTGCGCGCCTGGTGCTGGAGTCGGTGCCCAAGCGACCCTGGCGGGCCATTACACCAGTCAGAATTGTTAACGATCAGGATGAACCTCTGTTGCTGGAGCGTTTTAATCTGCCAACGCCCCTGCTGTCTCTTCATCGAAACGCGCAGGGCCAGCTATGGACACCCGGCGTGACGGTCTATTGCGAATCCGGCATGAACTCCGCCAGGCTGCGGGTGGATTCCGGGGTTATGGCGGCGGCCGGCGATTGCTCGCTGGTAACGGCGGCGAGGGAGCAGCCATCCCGCGGCGGCCTGATCCGCGCCTATGACCGGATGTTTGGCTAATGTCGAGGATGATCGGTTTCCATTTCCTGGCGAACACACGGAGTGTCTATCTTGCCTGAACAGCTTCAGACCGGGTTTGCCGCCTTTGTATCGGGCATTGCCTGGGGCAAATGGATTGGTGTGTGTTTCCTTATTCTGCTGGGCGGTGTGCTGGCCTCTCTGGCGGGCCGGGGCGTGACCCGTTTTATGCAGGAGCGTGCCTCGCGGCATCACACGGTGATGATGCGGCGGCTGGTGTTCTACCTGGTGCTGGTGATTTTTTTGATTGCCGCCCTGCGCGAAGCCGGGTTTTCCCTGGATGTGGTTCTGGGAGCCGCCGGTATACTGACCGTTGCCATCGGTTTTGCCTCCCAGACATCGGCCTCCAACATGATCAGCGGCCTGTTCCTGCTGGTCGAGAAGCCTTTTGAAATCGGCAATTTCATTGAAGTTGAGGGTCGGATCGGCGAGGTTGTGGCAATTGATATGCTGAGTGTGAAGCTGAGAACGCCGGACAACCTGTACGTAAGGATTCCCAATGAAACGCTGATCAAAACCCTGGTGATCAACCGGTCCCGTTTTCCCATCCGTCGGCTGGACCTGACGGTGGGCATTGCCTATGCCGAGGATGTAAGCCGGGTTGAGAATATTCTTCTGGACCTTGCCAGGCAGAACCCGTTCAGTCTGGAAGAGCCAAAAGCCTTTGTACTGGTGACTGGTTTCGGGCCGTCTTCAGTGGATCTGCAGTTTTCCTTCTGGTTGCCGGCGGATAAGGTGCTGGAAGGCAGAAGCCAGATGATGGTGGATATCAAGCGCACGCTGGACGAGCATGGCATTGAAATTCCTTTCCCCCACACCAGCGTGTACGCAGGAAGCCACTCCGAACCCTTCCGGGTTCAGCTTTTGAGCCCGGAATCAATGACAAGAACAGGAGACCCGGATGCCGACCAGTAAGGATCAAAGCGCTAGTAATCAGGCCACCGATCACACCGATGGCAAAATGGCGCTGGGCTGGCGCGAATGGGTAGCCCTGCCGGATTTTGACATCGGTAGAATCAAGGCAAAAGTGGACACCGGTGCCAGGACGTCCTGCCTGCACACGTTTCGCACCGAGCCCTATACCACCGCTGACGGCCATCGCCGCGTGCGGTTCTGGGTTCACCCGGTGCAGAACGATCTTCATCAGGTGGTTGAGTGCGACGCCGCTATACTGGACGAGCGCAATGTGTCTGATTCCGGCGGGCACAAGGAGTTGCGTCTGGTAATCGAGACGCAACTGGTCATCGGTGGTGAACGATGGGACATCGAAATGACGCTGACCAACCGCGATTCGATGCGATTCCGAATGTTGCTTGGCCGCACAGCAATGGCGCGCCGGGCGTTTGTAGTTCCTGAATGCTCCTATCTTGCCGGCGAACCGGCTCTAAGGAAGAAATAATGAAGATTGCGATTCTTTCGCGTAACCGGCACCTCTATTCCACCCGCCGTCTGGTGGAAGAGGGCGTTAATCGCGGGCATGATGTAAAAGTGATCGATGCCCTGCATTGCTCGATGAACATCACCTCGGCAGATCCCAGAATTCACTACCACGAGGAAGTGCTGGAAAACTTTGACGTGGTCATTCCCCGGATCGGCGCCTCCGTCACCTTTTACGGCACGGCCGTGCTGCGACAGTTCGAAATGATGGGTGTATTTCCCCTGAACGAATCGGTGGCCATTACCCGGTCCCGTGACAAGTTGCGCTCGTTGCAATTGCTGGCCCGCAAGGGTGTGGGCATGCCGGTCACCGGTTTTGCCAACAAGCCCGACAACGTGCCGGAGCTGCTTAGCATGGTGGGGGGCGCGCCGGTAGTGATCAAGCTGCTGCAGGGTACTCAGGGCATTGGCGTGGTGCTGGCCGAGACCCGCAAGGCGGCAGAGAGCGTCATCGAAGCCTTTATGGGACTGAAAGCCGACATTCTGGTGCAGGAATTCATCAAGGAAGCCGGCGGCGCCGATATCCGCTGCTTTGTCATTGGCGATAAGGTGATCGCCGCCATGAAGCGCCAGGGTGGCGAGGGCGAATTCCGCTCCAACCTGCACCGGGGCGGCACGGCGTCGCTGGTACGGATTACGCCCGAGGAGCGTCGGACGGCGATAACAGCGGCCAAGTCCATGGGGCTGAACGTGGCGGGCGTGGATCTGTTGCGTTCCAGCCGGGGGCCGCTGGTGATGGAAGTGAACTCCTCGCCCGGGCTTGAGGGTATCGAAAACGCCACCGGCAAGAACGTGGCAGGCATGATTATCAACTGGACCGAGAAAAACCAGAAGCCCTGGAAAACTCGCACCAAGGGAGGCGGCTGAATATGGCCGCGCGTTCCCCCTTTGCTATTGCCGGCCATGAAATCAAGGCGGGCACCCGCCAGACGGTTGAAGTGCCCGTTGCCAAGCTTTATACCCATACGCCACTGCATATACCGGTAGAAGTGGTGCATGGGCGCCGGCCGGGGCCGGTGATGATGGTATGCGGTGCCATCCATGGTGACGAGATAAACGGCGTGGAAATTGTGCGGCGTGTGCTGAAGAACTCTGCCTTGCGCCATCTGCGGGGCACACTGGTGGCGGTGCCGATCGTCAATATATTCGGCTTTGTGCAGCGTACCCGCTACCTGCCGGACCGCCGGGATCTGAACCGGTGTTTCCCGGGCACAGAATCCGGCTCGCTGGGCGGTCGCATCGCCTACCTGCTGCGTACTCAGATCATGGAAAACGTGTCCCATATCATCGACTTGCACACGGGGGCCATTCACCGCTTCAACCTGCCGCAGATCCGCGCTGAATTGAAGAACCCGGAAACCATCCGTATGGCGGAAGCCTTCGGTGCGCCGATTATCATCAATGCCAGCCTGCGGGAGGGTAGCCTGCGGGCCTATGCGGATTCCCAGGACATTCCGGTAATCACCTTCGAGGGCGGTGAAGCGCTGCGCTTTGATGAAGTGGTGATCTCCAGCGGTGTCAAAGGGGTGATCCGGGTGATGCGGGAGCTGGAAATGATTCCCGCCAAAAAGGGCCCGAAGGCGCCGAGAAAACGCTCGGAAACGGCCGCCAACTCGCAATGGGTGCGAACTGACACAGACGGCATTATGCGACCGGTTGCCAGACTGGGTCAGAAGGTCCGAAAGGGGCAGAAGCTGGCGATGGTAGCGGATCCGTTTGGTGAGTCGGAGAACGCGGTGGTGTCCCCGTGCTCGGGTATCGTTATCTGTGTGAACAATCTGCCGCTGGTGAACGAGGGCGAGGCGATCTACCACGTTGCCCGGTTTGATGAGCTTGGCGAGGCAGAGAAAGCCATGGACTACTTCCGGAGCAGTTACGAATCAGATGTCAGCGATGCCGTGTTGCCCGTTCATCCCTGGGATGAAAACCAGAAGTAGTCGGCGGATTTCCACCCTTTGCGTCCGGGAAAATGGGTGGAAACCCACCAATTTTCCCGCCGCTGAAATCCGCTCCCATTAGCTAGCCAGCTGTTACATAAAGATTTTCTGGTGTTGGTCCGCTCCTTGCTCGTTTGTTGTCTCAACGAAGTTCTATCGCTTCGTCGAGCACCCAACAAACACAATGATACGGGGAGCATCCTCTATGAAAACCCAATCCGTAATGGCATTGGCATTCGTCTCTACCTTTGCGGTCGCCAGCCCGGCGATTGCCCAGGACAAATCCGGTTGGCCTGATAACTTCACAGTGGGTACTGCCAGCCAGGGCGGCACCTACTTCGCTTACGGTTCTGGCTGGGCCAACTTTGTGGCCGAGAACCTGGGCATTTCCGGCGGCGCCGAGATCACCGGCGGCCCCATGCAGAACATGGCCCTGGTACACACCGGCAACCTGCAGTTCGGTCTGACCACCATGGGACCGGCTCGGGAATCCCTCGAAGGCAACAGCCCACTGGCTCCGGGTGTTGAGATGGATAATGTCTGTGCCATCTTCCCCATGTACCAGACGCCTTTCTCGGTAACCGCTCTGTCCAGTTCCGGTATCACGTCCATTTCCGAGATTCCTGATGGTGCCACCATCGGTTTCGGGCCGGCCGGTTCTACGTCGGATACCTATTTCCCACGAATGATGGAAACCCTGGGCGTGGATTTCGAGCGTCGTAACGGTAGCTGGTCAGACCTGGGCACCCAGCTGCAGGATGGCCTGATTGACGTGGTTGCGTTTGCGGCGGGTATTCCCATTCCGGCGGTTAGCCAGCTGGAAGTTCAGACCGATGTGAATATCATCAGCATGACCGATGCAGAAGCCAAGAAAATCACCGACAACTTCCCTGTCGCTGAGTTCATCATTCCGGCGAGCACTTACCAGTCCCTGGAGAAAGACTCACGCGTGGTGTCCATGTGGAACTTTGCCATTGCCAACTGCGAACTTCCGGAAAGCCTGGTATACGAAATCACCAAGCTGACCATGGAAAACAACGATCAGATGGTCTCCATCCACAAGGCGGCCACCACCTCGGTTCCTGAAAACTACACCAAGAACAAGGTTCTGCCCTGGCATCCGGGTGCAGCTCGCTGGTTCAACGAAAACGGTTACGAGATTCCTGCTAGCGAGATCAAGTAACCAGCATTGTGTGTCAGGGGCCCCGGCCGGGGCCCCGAATGACCGGCCGGCCCCAGGCCGGCCAAGTTCTTTCTGCAGGCAGGGTTTACCATGACCAACGAACACTCCCCGAAGGATCCGATTGAGGAACTGTCGGACGACGACCACATTCTTGCCCACGATGTCGATGAGGAGCCGGTCGAGGCCAACCGCCGGCTGTTTGATGGCTGGTTGCTGAAATTTGTGACCTTGCTGACGATCGGCTATTCGTCGTTTCATCTGTATTCACTAAACATTGCCCCCATGGAAACCTGGAGCTACCGCATCGTTCACGTCGCGGGTGCCCTGGTTCTTGGCTTTATTCTTTACGCCGGTGCCCGGTTCGCCACTCAGGAAGAGGGTGGTATCAGGCACAGGTGGACTACCTGGCTGGGTGGCGTGGCACTGTTGCCCGCCCTTTATGCCCTCTACCAGACGTATTCATTCAGCCAGATCGTTGCCGGCGGCGCTTTGCGTATTCCGCCCGTGCTCGAGACCTGGCATTACGGCTGGCCACTGCTCGCCGCCACCTCGATCGGCATTATTCTGAGCTGGTTCCACCAGCGCGAGCGTTCACGCTTCAGCGTGCCGGATCTGGTGCTGGTTGTCTGCTCGATTGCAGTGGCCGCCTATTTCCTGGTGGCCTACAACACCAACATGCGTATGACCACCGGCACCTCCTTTGCGCCCGTGGGTATTTCCTTTGCCGCTGTCGCCGGTTCGGCACTGATTCTCGAGCTGACCCGCCGGGTTGCGGGCCTGGCACTGGTGGTGATTGGCCTGGTGTTTCTGGTATACGTGTTCGTCGGCCCCTATCTACCCGGTTTCCTGGGGTTCCCCGGGCTGTCGGTTCAGCGCTTTTTCAGCCAGGTCTATACGGATGCAGGTATTCTGGGGCCCACCACGGCGGTATCCTCAACCTACATCATCCTGTTTATCGTCTTTGCGGCATTTCTACAGGCGTCGAAAGTGGGTGACTACTTTGTGAACTTTGCCTTCGCCGCCGCCGGCCGTTCCCGCGGTGGCCCGGCCAAGGTCGCCATCTTTGCCTCCGGCCTGATGGGCATGATCAACGGCACCAGCGCCGGTAACGTGGTTTCCACCGGCTCGCTGACCATCCCGTTGATGAAGAAAGTGGGCTATTCCAAGAAGTCGGCAGGTGCGGTGGAGGCCGCCGCTTCTACCGGTGGCCAGATCATGCCGCCGATCATGGGCGCTGGCGCCTTCATCATGGCGGAAATTACCGGTATTCCCTACACCGAAATTGCCATTGCGGCGATTATCCCTGCGGTTCTGTATTTTGCCTCGGTCTACTTTATGGTGGACTTTGAGGCGGCGAAACTGGGCATGCGTGGCATGCGCGAGGACGAGCTGCCAAAGCTTCGCAAGCTGATCAAACAGGTCTACCTGTTCATCCCCATTATCATCCTGATCTATGCACTGTTTCAGGGTTATTCGGTGATTCGCGCGGGTACGCTGGCGACGGTGTCCGCTGCGGTGGTGAGCTGGTTAACGCCCAATAAAATGGGCATCCGCGCGATTCTGCGGGCGCTGGATATCGCCTCTATGATGGCTATTCAGATTATCGTGGTCTGCGCGGCCGCCGGTATTATCGTCGGCGTGATCTCGCTGACCGGTGTGGGTGCCCGTTTCTCGGTGCTGCTGCTGGACGTGGCCCAGACCAGCCAGCTGCTGGCGCTGATCTTCGCCATGTTTATCTCTATCCTGCTGGGCATGGGGATGCCCACCACGGCTGCCTATGCCGTGGCTGCATCGGTGGTGGCGCCGGGCCTGGTAAAGCTGGGCATTGACCCGCTGACCGCGCATTTCTTCGTGTTCTACTTTGCTGTGGTGTCCGCCATCACGCCGCCTGTTGCCCTGGCGTCCTACGCGGCTGCCGGTATTTCCGGAGCCAATGCCATGGAAACCTCGGTGGCCTCGTTCCGGATTGGCATAGCGGCGTTCATTGTGCCTTTCATGTTCTTCTACAACAGCGCGTTGTTGATGGACGGTGACTGGTTCGTGATCGCCCGGGCACTGGTGACCGCTACCTTTGGTGTGTACCTGCTCTCTGGCGGTGTGCTGGGCTGGTTCGGTAAGGTTGGTGCCGGTTGGCCGGTTCGTATCATGCTGATTGTGGCGGCACTGCTGATGATCGAAGGCGGCCTGTGGACTGACATGGCCGGTGTATCGCTCGCAGTGATTTCCTTCCTGCTTCAGCGCCAGCGCAGGCTGCGTGTGGCATCCACGCCGGCGTAACCTCTGCAGGGCAGGACAGCCGCTGCAATGTGCGGTTGTTCTGCCCGGTCCCTGACGCTACGCTAGCGTTTTTATCAGGAACCGGTCTGTATGTCTTACCGGATTGGCGCTTTTCTGGTTTTTTGCCTGACCCTTCTGGTGTCCTGGACACTGGGCGGCTGGGTCGGTTATCGGCAAGTGGAACAGGAAAGCCTGGCGGAATCCTTCCGTTACCGTCAGCTGGTGGCTAACGAGCTGAATCGCTACCTTCCCATTCCCGAGCTGATGGCGGAACATCCGCTTCTGGAAGCGGCGTTGGCCGCGCCGGAAGACCCCGGGCTGATCCTTGATGTAAACCAGGAAATGCAGCAGATGGCGGCCATTGTAGGCAGCTCCGATGTGTACCTTCTGGACACCACAGGGCTAACCATCGCGGCCAGCAATTATCGTCTGGAAACCAGTTTTGTGGGGCAGAGCTATCACTTTCGGCCCTATTTCAGTGACGCCATGGAAACCGGCGGCTCCGCGATCTATTTTGCCCTGGGCCAGATGTCTGGCATCCGGGGCCTGTACTTTTCACACCCGATACGCGACGACGACGGCTCGATACTGGGGGTGATTGTGGTGAAAGTTCTGGTGCAGGAGCTTGAATCCCAGTGGCACCGGCCGGCCTCGTCACAGGAGGCGGAAATGGTGGTGCTCGACCGGGCCGGTATCAGCTTTCTGGCCAGTAACCAGGCCTGGCTGTACCGGGATTTCAACGGCCCGGAATCTTCGCAATTGAGCGAGGCTTCCCGTCGGCGATATCCTGGCCGAACCTTGGACCCGATCAATTTCGAGGTGCTGAACAAGCCTTCAGGGTTGTCTGACCAATCCCGCAAGATCCTCATTCTGGACGAGGGTAATGGCAAGGAATACCTGAGTGTGCGGACACCGCTGCCCAGGCTGGACTGGACCCTGCAGGTAATGGTGAGCACCCGTTCCGTGCTCTGGACCCGCTTCGGATTCCTGTTGGCAGGTGCGGCATTGTTCTTTGGCGGGCTGCTGACCTGGCTGTACGTCCGTGAACGCTATCGCCGTGAGGCCGAGCTGGCCCACCGGGGTGAGCAATTGGAACGCAGTGTAGCCGAGCGGACGGCGGACCTCGAACGGTCGAACCTGCAGTTGCTGGAAGAGGTTCGTGAACGAGAACATGCCCAGAACGAGCTGCGGGAAACCCAGCATGAACTGATTCAGGCCGCCAAGCTTGCGGCGCTGGGGCAGATGTCGGCCGGCCTGAATCACGAGATGAATCAGCCGCTGACGGCGATCCAGACCTATGCGCGCAACAGCCGCCGGTTTCTGGAGAAAGGCGCGGCGGAAATGGTGGACTCCAATCTCATAGAAATCGTCAGCCTGTGCGACAAGATGGCGGAACTGACCCGTCAGTTCAAAGTCTTTGCCCGCAAGTCGGAAGGGCCCCCGACCATTGTGGATCTGCGGCTGGCGTTGGATGCGGCCCTGAAGATCATTACTGCCCAGCAGAACAGCGCAAGTACCCTGATTCACTGGCAGCGGCCGCCTGAACCGGTACAGTGCCATGGGGACCTGATCCGTATCGAACAGGTGATGGTGAACCTGCTGGCCAATGCCGTTCAGGCCGCCGAGGAACGGGAAGCGCCGGAAATTTCCATCGACATCACGGAAGATGAGCATCACTGGTACTGTACGGTGCGCGATAACGGCTCCGGTCTTCCCGGCAAAACCGAGCAGGTGTTTGAGCCCTTTTTCACCACCAAGTCGGTGAAGCAGGGGCTGGGCCTGGGGCTGTCAATTTCACGGCAGATTGTCGATGCCCTGGGCGGCCGGCTTACCGGCCAGAACCGGGAAGACGGGCCGGGTGCTGAATTTGTATTAACCCTGAAAAAGCGGGAGACCAGGGAATGACCGAAACGTCGGTAATTTTTGTGGATGATGACCCGCACATCCGCCAGGCCATTGCCCAGACACTGACGCTGGAAGACCTGCCGGTGGAGTGTTTTGCTGATGCCCGGACTGGGCTCGAAAGTATTTCGCCCGATTACAACGGGGTGGTTCTTTGCGACTACAATATGCCGGGAATGGATGGGCTGGAAATGCTGGACGCCATCCGCGCGATCGACAACGCCATTCCGGTAATCATTCTTACCGGCCAGGGTGACATCAGCACCGCCGTCACCGCCATGCAGCAGGGCGCTTACGACTTCATTGAAAAGCCCTTTGATCACGACGAACTGATCGAATTGCTGCGCCACGCCCTGGAAAAGCGCCAGCTCGCCCTTGAAAACCGCCGTCTGAAGGCCCAGCTCAAGCATCTGGCACGGCCTGGGCCACGTCTGCTGGGTAACTCCTCCGGCATGCGGAAAGTCATGGCCACCATTGATCCAATTCTGGATATCTCCGCCAACATCCTGCTCCACGGCGAGACCGGTTCCGGCAAGGATGCGCTGGCCCGTTATATCCATGAAAGCAGCGCCCGTGGTGCCCACAATTTCGTTGCCATCAACTGCGGGGCGGTGCCTGAAAACCTGATTGAAAGCGAACTGTTCGGCCACGAGGCCGGAGCCTTTACCGGGGCTGATAAACGCCGCATTGGCAAGATCGAGCATGCAAACCACGGCACCCTGTTCCTGGATGAGGTGGAAAGCATGCCCCTGGCGCTGCAGGTGAAGCTGCTGCGAGTGCTTGAAGAGCAGCGGGTCGAGCGGCTGGGAAGCAACAAAGTGCAGGAAGTGGATGTCAGAATCATCGCCGCCACCAAGGCCGATCTGAAAGCTCTCAGCGACGAGGGGGAATTCCGCCCGGATCTGTATTACCGTCTGAACGTGGTGAAGGTGGATATCCCGCCGCTGCGGGAGCGCAAGGACGACATCCCCATGCTGTTCCATCACTTCGTGCTGATCGCAGCCGCCCGTTACGACCGTGAAAGTATCCCTTTGGACGTCAGTCAGGCGGCGCGCCTGATGCAGCATTCCTGGCCGGGTAACGTGAGGGAGTTACGGAACCTGGCTGAGCGCTATGTGTTACTGGGGCCGGCGGCTCTGGACGAAAACGACCCGTCTTCAGCGACCAACGTACCCGGTCGCCAGACTCTGTCGGAGATGATGGATGCTCTGGAGCGGTCGGCCATTATAAGTGCCCTCAATGCCTGCCAGGGCAGCATCAAGGACACCATGGTGCAATTGGGCATTGCCCGCAAAACGCTGTACGACAAGATGAGAAAACACGGGCTGGACAAGGCGCAGTTCAAGGACTGAGTCTGCCATTATTCGACTCATACTCCACCCGGTTTCTTCCCAATTCCTTGGCTCTGTAGAGGGCCTTGTCTGCCGTCTGAATCAGGTCTGAGCTGGTGAAATCCTGGGAGGGGATCACCGCTGACACGCCAATGCTGACGGTAATGACCGGTGCCGTGCTGCTTTCGGAGTGTTCGATTCCGGCATTATCTATCGATTCCAGCAGTCCGTGGGCAATGTCCAGGGCGGCCTCGGCGTCTGTGCCGGGCAGTACGATCAGAAACTCTTCGCCACCGAAGCGAGCGACCATGTCAGAGTCGCGCTTTGCTGCGCCTTCCAGTAACCGCGCGATCTGCTCCAGGCATTGATCGCCGGCAAGATGGCCGTAGTGGTCGTTGTAGGCTTTGAAGTGGTCGATATCGATCAGCATTACCGCCAGCGGGTCGCCGGTGCGGGTCAGAATATGCCAGGCCTGTGCCAGTTTTTTGTCCAGCGCCAGTCGGTTGAAAAGGCCAGTCAGCGGGTCTGTCTCGGTCAGTTTTTTCATCTCTTTATTGTTGGACTCGATCACCCCAAGCATGGCGTTGAACTCCTGCGACAGGGCCCCGATCTCATCTTCGTTTCTGATGTGCGCCCTCAGTGAATAATCCATGGCACCGGAAATTTCAGCGATGTCGTTTTTCAGGTCCAGGATTGGCCTGATCACAAGCACGCGGAACAGCACCAGCAGGATGGCTGACATCAGCAGGCTGAGCATCACGAACAGGACAATGCCGTAAACGGTAATGTCGCCGCCAAGCCGGGTAATGTCCCGGTTCAGAATGGTAGAGACCCGGAGCTCGGGCACGCCATTGATGGTCATGATTTTTGACGCCGACAGTTGGTCTTCACTGAGCGCCCTTATGGCATAGGCGCCTGTAGCGTCGGAATCAGCGCTGCCATTGGCCATAGACACCGAGAAATCCAGCACGATCTGTTCGGCTAGCGTGTCGATGCGTTGTTCGCTGAGTAACTGCCCGAACATGACATAACCCCGTGGCTCGCCGGTCCCGTCGCTTTTATGGATGGGGCGCATGGCGAACAGCAACGGCGTGTCGTCGATGTTGAGAACGCCGGTAATCCTCCGGTCGTCGATGGGCGCGCTGGGGTCTATATCACGGCTGAGCCTGGCAAGGGTAGGACGGAGGCTGGCCAGGTAAGGGTCAATCAGGTTGATGTCGTAGTCTTCCGCCTGGTAATCAAAGTATCCGCCCCAGACCAGGTTGTTATCGCTATCCAGGAACAGCGCCATCTGGATGCCGTAGTTCAGAAAGGTATCGGCGCTCAGGTTGGATTCGACAAAGGCGTCGTTGCCGTCTTCGATAAAGCGGTAGGTATCATCCCAGGAGGACCAGTCATAGACGGTAAAATCGATAATATCGATCTCGCCATGGAGGCGCCTTACCACGCGGTCGATGTTATCCCGGGCGTAGTCGATCTCGATTTTGCTAAAGGCCGGATACACCAGTTTCTGCTGTATGAAATAGGCCGCCAGGGACAGGAGCAGGGCCATCAGCAGAATGGGAATCGTTGTTTTTGTCGAGATCGACATAGACCACACTTCCTGTCTTACGCCGGCCCTGCCTGACGGCTAGAGATTCGCCTCTGCGTATTCGGCCAGTACTGAACGTGGTACGCCCTGAAGGTGGATATGACCGCCGTGCCGGAAGCTCTTGAAGCGTTCGGTCATGTAGGTCAGGCCGGAACTCAGGGCGCTCAGGTAGGGCGTGTCTATCTGTGCCAGGTTGCCCAGGCAGATCACCTTCGATCCGTTGCCGGCACGGGTAATGATAGTCTTGATCTGATGCGGCGTCAGGTTCTGGGATTCGTCTATGATGATCAGGCTGTGCTGGAAGCTGCGGCCGCGAATGTAATTCATGGATTTGAAGTGCAGCGGCACCTTGCTGAGGATGTAGTCCACGCTGGCGGTCATGTTCTCGTCGTCTTCGTGCAGGGCCTCCAGGTTGTCCACAATGGCGCCCAGCCAGGGTTCCATTTTCTCCGCTTCGGTGCCGGGCAGAAAGCCGATGTCTTCGTCCAGACCCTGAGTGCTGCGAGTGGCGATAATACGCTTGTAGAGCTTGCTGGCCACGGTCATTTCGATGCAGGCGGCCAGGGCCAGAATGGTTTTACCGGAGCCGGCGGAGCCGGTCAGGTTGACCAGATGGATGTCCGGGTCCAGCAGCAGGTTCAGCGCGATTGCCTGGTAGACGTCCCGGGGCATCAGGCCCCAGACTTCCTCATTCATCAGATCGTGCTGATGCAGGTCGCGGATCACCAGCTGGTCCTCGCTTAGATCCGACACCTTGCCTACAAACCCCTGCCCGTCGATCACAAACTCGTTGATGGTCAGCTTCGCGAGGTCGCCTTCGCGGCGAAGAATGTGCTCGGTAATGCCTTCCCGCTGGATGGTCTCGACTTTCTCGATGGTGTCCCAGAAAGAATTGGCGAATTCCTTATAGCCCTTTGGCAGCAGATCGATATCGTCCAGCAGCATGTCGTTGTGATAGTCCTGGGCTTCCACGCCAAAGCCCCGGGCTTTGAGCCGCATGTTGATGTCTTTGCTGACCAGGATGATGTCCCGCGACTTGTGCCGGCTCTGCAGCGCCGCCAGGGTATTGATGATCTTGTTGTCGTTCAGGTGCTCCGGCAGGCCGTGGTTGCCGTGGTGTTCGGTGCTCATCAGTATCGACAGGGCGCCCAGCGGCTCGGCTTTCTTTCCCCGCACGATGGGCACGCCTTTTTCAATATCGCCCGGGCTGGCATCGCCCAGTAATTTGTCGATATTGCGGATGGCCTGGCGGCAGTCGGCGGCCACGGCCTGTTTGCCGGACTTGAGGCTGTCTAGTTCTTCGAGGACGGTCATCGGAATGATGACATCGTGTTCTTCGAAATTCAGGAGGGCGTTGGGATCGTGGATCAGGACGTTGGTGTCGAGGACATACATTTTTCTGCGAGCCTGCGGTGCTCTTGGCATAGGGTGCAATACCTCTCTTTTCAGACTGGCTCAGCCGTTCCCGGCACAGCGTTTGGTGAGCTCCTTGTCGGAGATCAGTTTCAGCATATCGTAGGTGGTTACGATACCCGTAATCTTTTTCCCTTTGGTGATAAAGATACGGTGAAGGTGTTCCTTCATCATGACATCGGCGATGTCCTGCACCGGAGTCTGTTCGTCCACCGACAGCACAAGGGGCGTCATGATGTCCCGGACTTCCACGGGAACCTTGCCCATTTCCTCGAAAATGACCATTCGAAGGCGGCGGGCCTCCTGCTCTTCCTCTTCGGTCATGCGGGTTCTGGCGCTTTCGTCGCGGTTGGCGTTCCAGCGGAACTCGGTGATGTCCTTGAGAGTGGCAATGCCGACTATGTCGCCGTCATCATCGATGACCGGGCTGCCGGTAATTTCATTGTCGGTCAGAAACCGTGCCAGACGGTCCATTGTCCATGACTGGGGTACGGCTTTGATGCTGGGGGTCATGATCTCGTAGGCGAGAACGGTCATCGACGTTCGGGCTCCGTGGCTTCCGTTAAACTAGAGCTTAGCTGTTCCGTCAGGAGTCGTCATCCCCTGATTTTGGTTCTGTTTTCTCGGGGACGACGGCGGTCAGTTTTCCTTCCTCGTCGTACACCAGCTCATAATTCTGGTAACGCGTTTTGCTCGCTACCCGTTCCAGTTGTTCCATGGACTTGATGGGAATATCCACCAGCAGGGAGTTGACCAGCCAGCCGGGTATAGACCCGTTGGGGTCGGTGTGCTGGATCCAGATCATGCGTGTCTGGCCGCCCATGGGGACAAAGCGATAGTAGGTATCTGAGCTGTCGACCCGGACCAGGCCTTCTTTGTTATCAAGGCGTTGGGGAACGGCGTTCAGGTCCATGACGATTTCGCCGTCTTCACGGTTGCCGTGGGTGCGGATACGCAACACGTAGTCCCGGTCAGCCACCGGCCAGGGCATATTGTTGACCGAATAGGCGTAGCGGTCATAGAAATCGCCTTCGCCGAAGGCGTGGGATTCCGAACAGTTGTGAACCCACTCCACGCAGGATTTCGGATTAACCATCACCGCCATAAGGTTTTCAATGGGCACGTCCAGCATCGCCACGGCTTTGAAAGCCTGAAAGCTGGAGTTGGGCTGGTCCATGGTGTATACCCGAATGGCGTCGGTCTCCTTGCGCAGCGTCCAGGAGTCTGCATCTTCCGGTGGTAATTGGGCGGCGGCTGCCAGAAGAGGAAAGATCAGGGCCAGGACAATCACTGACCGCCGAACAGCTTGCGTGCTCGGGTTATGCATTTCAGACACTTCCTTGAGAATGAAGGCGGCAGCTTAACATGCCTCCTGCCTGTTCTGAGGAAGCCGATACGGGGTTTGTGAACTGGGTATCTGATCCGGCCGGGGCAGGCCATTTCTGGCCTGATTTGCCGCTTGGCAAACCGTTGCCCCGGTGAGCGGGATCGGGTCAGTGCTCGGGGAGCGTGACGTTCAGCTCCAACACGGAATGGCTGTCGGTCCGGTCTACCTCGACCTGCACCATATCATCGCTGATCTGCACGTATTTACGGATCACTTCCAGCAGCTCCTTTTGAAGCGCAGGCAGGTAGTCCGGCTGTTCACGCTGGCCACGTTCATGGGCAACAATGATCTGCAGGCGCTCTTTGGCCACGCTTGCCGTGCGGTTGCTTTTCTTGCTCTTGAAATAGTCCAGGAAACTCATCCCTTAGCCCCCCTTGAACATCCGTGAGAAGAAACCCTTTTTCTGCGAGGACATAAAGCGGTGTTCCCGCTCTTCACCCAGCAGCCGTGCGACGGCGTCTTCATAGGCCTGGCCGGCGTCGCTGTCTTCTTCCAGAATGACCGGCACGCCCTGGTTAGAGGCATTCAGCACAATCTGTGACTCGGGAATCACGCCCAGCAGCGGGATTGCCAGAATCTCTTCCACGTCGGCTACCGACAGCATCTCGCCTTTTTCCACCCGGTCCGGGTTGTAACGGGTCAGAAGCAGGTGCTCCTTGACCGGGTCCTGGCCCATTTCAGCGCGGCGTGACTTGCTTTGCAGAATGCCCAGGATACGGTCGGAATCCCGCACCGAGGACACTTCCGGGTTGGTCACCACAATGGCTTCGTCGGCATAGTAAAGCGCCATCAGCGCACCGTGCTCAATGCCGGCCGGGGAGTCGCAGACGATGTAGTCAAAGCGCTCGGACAGTTCATTGATGACCTTTTCCACGCCTTCCTTGGTCAGCGCTTCTTTTTCCCGGGTCTGCGAAGCAGGCAGGATGTAAAGCGTTTCAACCCGCTTGTCCTTGATCAGCGCCTGGTTAAGAGAGGCTTCGCCCTGGATGACGTTGACAAAGTCGTACACCACCCGGCGTTCACAGTTCATGATGAGATCAAGGTTGCGAAGGCCCACGTCGAAATCGATAACCACGGTTTTGTGGCCGAGTTTCGCCAACCCTGTGCTGATAGAGGCGCTGGTTGTGGTTTTACCTACGCCACCTTTTCCTGAGGTAACGACAATGATTCTAGCCAAGATTGCATCCCTGTTTTTCAGTGAATTCGAAATTGTCTGTTTATGTCAGCCGCGGGGGCTTAAATCCGGGCCGCAGGCGTTCAGCCCTTGTCCAGTGGCGTCACCACCAGCAGATCATCCTTGAGCTGGATCTGAACGGCTGTCTTCCAGCCATTATCCTGGAGATCTTCCGAGATTTTATAGTGTCCGGCAATGGACACAAGCTCTGCTTCCAGAGACTGGCAGAAAACCCGGGCGTGTTCAGCCCCGTGGATACCTGCAAGCGCCCGGCCTCTCAAAGGCCCATAAACATGAACATTACCGGCGGCCAGTACCTCTGCTCCGGCCTGCACTGATGCCAGAATAATCAGATCGCCGTCCGGCGCATAGACCTGCTGCCCCGAGCGCACTGGCTGGTTGATAATGCGGGCGGGCGCGGGTTCGCCGGTTTCTGTGCGTGCCGACGTGCCAGTCTGCTCTTTATTGGACTCGGCGGCCACTGATGCAGCGTCGTCTGCCTCCGGACCGATGGCGCGGTCACGCTGGTTTGTGCCCGGTAGCAGCGCCAGCGACGCGCCGCGGGCGAGTCTGCGCTGGTCATCGTTGCCGCCGCGCACACCGATCACATGGATGTTGTGGCGGCGGCAGGTGCCGATAATCTTGAAAAAATCCAGTTCGCTGTTCAGGCCTTCATATTTCTCAAGGCTGATAATCAGGGGGATGTCCTTGAAGAAGCCGGGGGCCTGATTGATCTTGTCTCTCAGGGTCT
>Ga0207884_1000275_pt1 | contig 39214 bp, 34 predicted proteins | sample MalvirmetaMSP144_FD_184236 | JGI IMG/M metagenome (GOLD analysis project Ga0207884, IMG submission 184236) | Marine viral communities from the Deep Pacific Ocean - MSP-144 (SPAdes) | ecosystem: Environmental > Aquatic > Marine > Oceanic | place: Pacific Ocean | collected 2011-07-08 | reverse complement strand
CCTTGAGCGAAGCGGGAAGCAACAGAAGCTGGTCAGGGGCGTACGGGCGGTAGGTCGTCGGCATGACCTATCGTAGCGTCAGTGCTTTCTGCCGCCCAGGCTCCTAGGGTATTTGCCCTGCCACGGCGCCCGGACTCCGGCGCCCGCCATGGCAAGGTGTTACTCCATCCGCATTTTAGGCCCGTTTTTTCATGACCCTGTCCGCCCTGTTGCGCGTTCTTCTGTTGCTTACGGCAGCGGGCGTGAACCTCGCCGCACAGGCCAAGGCGCCTGAAGACGCGCTGCAGATCAGGCCGCTGGCGGTGGACGACGCCGTGTTCGGTGGGCAGGTGATGACCTACAGCGCAGGGGCCAGTCACGCGCCCCTGGTGGTGTTGGTGCATGGCTTGAGCCGCAACGCGGCGGGTGACTGGCAGGGCGTCATCCCCATGCTGGCCGAGACCTATCGGGTCATTGCCGTGGATTTGCCCGGCTTCGGCCGCTCGACAGGCGGCAATCATCTGTACAGCCCCGATGCCATGGCCACGGCGGTTCGCGGCGCCGTGCGGCAGCTCGACGCCCGGCCCTTCACCCTGGTGGGGCACTCCATGGGCGGGGCGATCGCGCTGGCCTACGCCCGGCAGTTCCCCGATGACCTCAACCGGCTGGTGCTGGTGAACCTGGCCGGCGTGCTGCATCACTCGGTCGTGGCGCAGGGGCTGAGCCGGTTGGGCGTGCAAAGCTATGCAGGCGCCGATGCCGAACAGGCGGCCTGGCTGACGCAGCTCACGCAGGCCGTGCTGGCCGAGGCGGACCGTCTGGGCATCAGCCCGACCATGCTCATCGCCACGCCGTGGCTGCGGCAAATGGGGCTGGGTGGGCAGCCCATGGCCATCAGTGCGCTGGCGATGAGTGCCTACGATTTCGGCCCGGCGCTGCGCGAGGTGCGCACCCCCACCGAGCTGATCTGGGGGCGGGACGACGCCATAACGCCTTTGCGCACCGGTCACCTGGCCGCCGCGATGATGGCCGATGCCCGCCTCACGGTGCTGGACGGCGCCGCCCATATGCCCATGTTCGAGGCGCCCGAGGCCTTCCACACCGCGCTGCGCGCAGCCATTGCCGGGCGTGACACGCCAGCGGCGCGCCCACTGCCAAGACGCCCGCCGACCCGCCGCGGCGTCACGCACTGTCTCGACGAAGCCGGCGCACGCTTCACCGGCACCCTGGGCGATCTTGACCTGACGCGCTGCGACGACGCCGTTATCGAAAACGCGAACCTGCGCAGCTTGCGGGTGCAGGGCGGCAGCGTGACGCTGATCAACAGCCACGTACACGAGGGCATCGAGGCCCGCGATACGCAACTGGTGCTCACCGCCGGCAGCGTCACCGGCGACCCTGCCCTGGTGCTGGAAGACACCCGCGTCGACGCTGCCGGCACCGAGTTTCTGCTGCTCGGGCCCCACCTGGCGCAAAACGACGGTGCCGCGCCGCTGAACCTGCGCTTCTCTGTGGCGTCGCGGCAGCCCTTGGGCGGTGAGGGGCAATGGCTGCATCGGGTGGTGCGGGTGGATCGGGCGTGGTGACGCGTTGCGGCAGGGTTTGGTTGCCTCACGAAGCCTGATGATGGCCCCCTTCCACGCCCGACCGCGCCGCGGATCGGCGAGCGGCATGCCAGACCCTGGCGGGAGCACATCCCCATAACTTCATCCAAGCGATAAGGAACCGTCACAAACCGATGGCACCGTTCGGAGACCTTAGGATTCCCTCGGAGCGTTGCCATGTCGTGTCTGCCGTTTGCCCGTTACGGTCGCTGGTTGATGGTGCTCACGCTGCCGATCGCCGTCGCGGCATGTGAATCGGACAACAACGCGACCCCTTTCGAGCCTGCACCGGGGATCGACATCACGCCCACGGCGACGCCGCTTCCCGGCGGTTCACCGACACCGACGGCGACCCCGACCCCGTCCGTATCCCCGACGCCGAGCGTGTCGCCAACGCCATCCCCCGCAGCGGACTTCAGTCAACAGGTCAATGCGGCTGCCGGGGGCACCGTTGTCGGTCCGGCGGGCACTGAGCTTGAAGGTTTGCGCGCGGTTTTCCCGGCCGGTGCACTTGCGAACACGGCCACCATCACGGGTTCGATCATCGCGCCGGGGCCCGTCGGCGCGGTGGGGCCGATGGTCGACTTCGGGCCCGACGGCGCACTGTTCAATCAGCCTGTGCGCCTGAGCGTGCCTTTCGACCCGAGCTTGATTCCTGCCGGGGTGGACCCGGCCGATCTGCAACTCGTCAAGGTCAATGCAGACGGCACCCTGGCGCCATTGATGAACATGGAAGTCGATATGGCCAACAGCCGCGTCAGCGGCGACACCCTGAGCTTTTCAAGGTTCGTGGTGGTTGCGCCGGGCGCGCCAAATCTGGTGCCAACGCCTGCCTTCCTGCTGCAATTGCTGCACGCGGCCGACTTTGAAGCCGGCGGCCCGGCGCTTGAAGACGCGCCGCGTTTCTCGGCGGTCTGGACGCAGTTGGCCGACGCCATGCCCGAGAGCACGCTCAAGCTGCTTTCCGGTGACAACTACATTCCGGGGCCTTTCTACTCCGGCTCAAATGACGCGGGCTTCGCCGACGCGGTGGGGCTTGAAGACGATGGCCAGGGTGGCCGGGCAGACATTCTCATCGCCAACGCCCTCGGCGTCAGAGCCTCCAGCTTTGGCAACCATGAGTTCGATCTGGGCACGGCGCAGGTCGGCAACCTGATTCGCCCCAACAGCGTTGACGCCGATGGCGACGGCACGATTGAACCCTACGCCGGCACCCAGTTTGCCTATCTGTCGACCAACCTCGATTTTGCGCCCGACGCCAATCTCGCCGACCTGGTGGTGGCCGATGGTGCCGCGCCCCAGCCCGCCAGCATTGCGGGCAGCGTGGTGATCGAGGTTGATGGCGAATCCATCGGGGTCGTCGGCGCGACGACGCCGACGCTGCGCAGCATCAGTTCGCCGGGCAACGTCGGGGTGGCGCCGATGCCCTTCAACGCCGAGAACGCCGCTGATCTGGACGCGCTGGCCGCCGAGATTCAGACGACGGTTGATGCCTTGTTGGGTCAGGACATCGACAAGGTCATTCTGCTGGCGCACATGCAGCAGATCGCCATCGAGCGGGCGCTGGCCAGCCGCCTCATCGGTGTCGACATCATCGTCGCTGGCGGCTCGAACACCCTCCTGGCCGATGACGGCGATGTCTTGCGGGCGGGCGATGTGCCGGCCGACACCTACCCGCTGGAACTCGTTTCGGCCCTTGGTGAACCGGTACTGGTGGTCAATACCGATGGCAACTACCGCTATGTCGGCCGCCTGTTGGTGGGCTTTGACGAGATGGGCGTGCTGTTGCCGGGCACCCTGGATCCCACGGTGAACGGCGCATTCGCCACCGATGCGGCGGGCGTTGAACGGCTGGGCAACCCCGACCCGCTTGCCGAGGTCGTGACGCTGGTGGGCGCGGTAAGTGACGTCATCATTGGCCGCGAATCCAACATTTTTGGCAACACCGCGGTTTATCTGGAAGGCGCGCGCCCGGCGATTCGCCAGCAAGAAACCAATCTGGGCAACCTGACGGCGGATGCCAACCTGGCAGCCGCCCAGGCGGTTGAGCCGTCGGTGGCCATTTCGATCAAGAACGGCGGTGGTATTCGTGCGGCGATCGGCGAGGTCGTGATTCCGGCGGGCTCCAACGATCCGAACGACGTGCAGCGATTGCCGCCGCAGGCCATTCCGGCGGCGGGCAAGGCCGAAGGTGACATCAGCCAGTTCGACATCGAAACCACGCTGGCCTTCAACAATGGCCTGAGCATCATCAGCGTCACCGCTGCCGAACTGCGCGAGCTGCTGGAACACGGCGTGGGCTTTGAGGGCCCGGGCGAGGTGCAGCAAGGTCGTTTTCCGCAGATCGGGGGCATTCGGTTCAGTTTCGATCCGCTGCAGCCCGGCCGTGACAGCGCCGGCGCGGGGAACGGTCAGCGCATCCGCAGTCTCGTTGTTGAAGACAGCAACGGCGCCACGGCCGGCGGTGAAGAGGATGTGATCGTCGAAAACGGCGTGCTGGTCGGCGACCCCGACCGCGGGTTCCGCATGGTGTCGCTGGATTTTCTGGTCGGCAACGACGGCGACGGTTATCCGTTCAGCAGCCTCAGCGCGCAGAACCGGGTCGACATCACCGCCGCGACGATGACCGGTGCTGCCACGTTCGCGCCCGACAACAGTGAACAGGACGCCCTGGCTGAATTCCTCCGGGCACGCTTCCCGGACGCGGCATCGGCGTTCAATAAGGCCGAGGTCGGCGCTGAAGCGGACACGCGCATCCAGAACATCGCGCGTCGCGACGACACCGTGATCACACCGCGCCTGCGGATCACCGAAATTCGTATTGATCAGCCCAGTGCCGACAACGACGAGTATTTCGAGCTCGGCGGTGCGGCGGGCACCCCCCTGGAGGGTCTGAGCTATGTGGTCATCGGTGACGGCTCCGGGACCTCTTCGGGTGGGTTCATCGAGTCGGTGGTCGCGCTGACCGGCAGTGTGGTGGCCGGTGACGGGCAGTTTCTGGTCGCCGAGGCGACCTATGATCCGGCGCGCTTCGGCAGTGCACGCGCGGCCGATCTCACCGCCACCCTCGATTTCGAGAACGGTGACAACGTCACGCATCTGTTGGTGCGGGGCTTCACCGGCAGCAGCGGGCTCGACCTCGACCTGGACGATGATGGCGTGCTCGACCAGACGCCCTGGGATGAAGTGATCGATTCGGTTGCGCTGATCGCCAGCACCGATGGTGGCGACCCTGTGTACAGCAGCCAGCGTGTGGGACCGGACGGCGACTTCGTCCCCGGGCACGTGTTCCGCTACAACGGCAACACCGCGCCGTTCCAGATTGGCGGCTTTGAGCTGGCGACCAACGACTCGCCGGGTGTGCAGAACCTGCCGTCTCCGCAGGCGGTACCCGAGCCCGAACCGGGCCTGGCCGCGCGCATCTTCGAGATTCAGGGCGCGGGCCACGTTTCGCCGCTGCTGGGCATGGACGTCACCGAGGTGCCGGGTATCGTCACCGCCGTGGTGGGCAACGGCTTCTATGTGCAGGATGTGGAGGGCGACGGTAATCCGGTGACCTCTGACGGGCTGTTCATGTTCACCGGGGGCGCGCCGTCGGTGGCCGTTGGCGACCTCGTGGAAATGACCGGCACCGTGTCGGAGTTCTACCCGGGCGGCATGGGCACCGGCAATCTGTCGACCACGCAATTGTCGGGCGGCAGCGTGACGGTGATCAGCAGTGGCAACCCGCTGCCCGAAACTCGGATCGGCGCGAGCGGCCGGCCGATTCCCTCTTCGACCGTCATCGACAGCGATACCGACGGTCGGGTGGATGCGGCGGGCCAGTCGGTCTACAACCCCGAGGTCGATCCCATTGATTTCTTCGAATCACTTGAAGGGATGCGGGTGAGTGTGGTCGATCTGCTGGCCTCCTCTCCGACCACGCGGTTTGGGGAGATCTATGGTGTCGTCGATGGTGGTCTCGCGGGCACCGGCTTCAATGGGCGCGGTGGCTTGAGTCTCGACATCCTGGCCGGCGGTGTGCTGCCGCGTTTGGGGCAGGTCGATGGGGGCATCGATTACAACCCCGAGCGGGTGCAACTCAACAATGGGCCCGGCGGGCAGGTGCCAAACGTGAACACGGGTGACGTGATCGCCAGTGCCACCGGTGTGGTTTCCTACAACTTCGGCAATTTCGAAGTGCTGCTGACCGAAGCCGTCGGGGCGGTCAGTCCTTCGGGGCTGGCGCCCGAGGTTACGACCCTGGTGCCGGGGGCAAATCAACTCACCGTTGCGACATACAACGTGCTCAACCTCGACCCGCTGGTCGAGCCCAGCGGCGAGATCGATGACGACGTCGGTGACGGGCGCTTCGCCACCCTTGCCGAGCAGATCTGCACCCACCTTGCAACGCCCGACATCATCGGCCTCCAAGAGGTACAGGACGCCAGCGGTGGCCTTGCTGACGGCACGCTCAGTGCGGCGCTGACGCTGACGACATTGACCGATGCGATCCAGGACAACTGTGGCTTCGCCTACAGCGTTGCCGAGGTTGCACCGATCGGTGAAAACCAGAGTGGTGGCCAGCCTGGCGGCAATATTCGCCAAGCGTTCCTGTATGCGCCCTCTCGGGTGAGTCTGGTCGGTGTGCCGGGAGACGGCACTACCGCCACGATGCCCCAGGCCGATGGCGATGGTGTCGGCCTGAGCTTCAGCCCCGGCCTTGTCGCCCCGCAGTCGGCGGCGTTTGCCGGCTCGCGCAAGCCCCTGGCCGCGGCATTCGACTTCAATGGCCAGCGCCTGATCGTGGTCAACAACCACTTCTCCTCAAAGGGCGGCGGCACGCCGCTCTATGGTGCGGTGCAGCCTGCGGTCAACGGCAGCGAGGGTGATCGTGTGGCGCAGGCGAGTGTGGTCAATCAGTTCGTCGACGACGTGCTTGCCATCGACGCAGGCGCCAGGGTCATCGTGCTGGGCGACCTCAATGAGTTCGATTTTGAGAACCCGCTGCAGGCGCTCAGCGGTGCCGACGACGGCAGTCACGTGCTGCAGAACCTCTATGACGTGACGGGCCTGCCGTTCACCGAGCGGTATACCTTCAATTTCGGGGTATCCGTATTTCATGGTTGATTCCGGGTTCTGACCGTTCATCGGAAAGACACTCCTAAACCGCATTTGATTGTTGACGGATTGAAGGTCGGCGAGTACAGTTACTCCCATCAGCAGCGAGCTGACCCGGCGCCTCCCGGTTGAGAGGCCAAACCGAAAGGGGATCACCATGAACAAGTTCATCACCGCCGCTTCGATCATCAATTCCAACCGCAACGGCTGGACTGTCGAAGCTCAGATGATTCAGGAAGCCAAGAAGGACGGAACCGCCAACCGCGCTCGCCGCCCGGTTTCCAACGGCGTCGAAATTCACCGCCACCCGCACGGCCATGTGCGCATCTACGTCGGTGGAACGCTGAAGTTCGAGCGGTACACCAGCGGCTCGGACCACGAAATGGCTCACATCAAGCCGATCCAGTTCAATGCCTAACCATCGCCCCGGCTGGACCAAAGCCTGGACCATCGACCTGAACACCTGCGAGGCCCGACACGAATCGGGCCTCGTGGTGGCGTTTGAGGAAGACGACGATGGCTGGCTCGGAACCGTGAAGCCCGGCACTGAGGCGGGCCTGCTCAAGCAAGGCGCTGCCGCGGCGGCACAGATGGCCGCGCGGCTCATGCGCGAGGCCGGGGATGCGTACCAGAAAGCCCTGAAAGCTCGGCAGTGACCAGCATCCTGAATCTGCCCGGCCTGAACGTGCTTCGGGTCGAAGAGGCTGAGCACGACTACCACGTTTACGCCGAGACGCTGGGAGGCCCGGCGAGCTGTCCGCACTGCCGATCTTCGTCGGTGGTCGGCTTCGGCCGACACGAGCGCCTGGTGCGCGATCTGCCGGTCCACGGCAAGCGGCTCGGCATCTACCTCAACGCGCGGCGATACCAGTGCCGCGGCTGCTCGAAGACCTTCTTCGAGCGGCTGGCCGTGATCGACGAAACCCGCGACATGACGAAGCGCCTGGCCGAGTGGATCGGCAAGCAGGCGATCAAGCGGCCCTTCGCCCACATCGCCGAGGAAACCGGCGTGGTCGAAGGGACCGTGCGCAAGGTCTTCCACGCCTACGTCGAGGGCTTGCAGAAGACCATCCGATTTGAAACCCCGGACTGGCTCGGCATCGACGAGATTCACATCATCAAAAAGCCGCGCGCGGTGATCGGCAACGTGCGCGAGAACACCATCATCGAGATGCTGGAGGACCGAAACAAGAAGACGGTCGCGACCTACTTCACAACGATGCCGACCCGCCAGCGCGTGGAGCTGGTGACGATGGACATGTGGACGCCCTACCGCGACGCTGCCGCTGCGCTCCTGCCGCAGGCCGTGGTGATCGTGGACAAGTTCCACGTTGTACGCATGGCCAACGCCGCCGTGGAGGCCGTGCGCAAGGCCCACAGGGCGTCTCTGACGCCCAAGGCGCGACGCGGGCTCATGCACGACCGCTACGTGCTGCTGAAGCGCGCTGCGAGCCTCACAGACCGCGACGCACTGCTGCTCTCCGGCTGGACCGCGAACTACCCGGCGCTCAAGAGTGCCTACGACGCGAAGGAAGCGTTCTTCGGCCTGTACGACTGCACCAGCAGGGCCGAGGCCGTGCGCTACTACGAAGCCTGGAAGAACAGGGTTGCGGACGATGTGGCATGGGCGTTCAAAGACATCACCACGGCCATGCGCAACTGGCACCCGCAGATACTCAACTACTTCGACCACCGCATCACCAACGCCTTCACGGAGTCGATGAACAACCTCATCCGGCTGATGAACCGGATCGGTCGCGGCTACAGCTTCGAGGCGCTGCGCGCGAAGGTGCTTTACACCGACAAGCTGCACAAGCTCAGGCGTCCGAAGTTCAAGCGCGTCATGCTCGGTGACGGTGATTTCGGCTACGCCGCGCCGGGCGAAAAGATGGGCCGATGGACGATGCAAGCGAGCGCGGCCGAGAACCTCGGCGTGGACGTAACAACACTGATCGACCTTCTTGAAGCCGACGGGCTTTAGGGTCCGATCAACGATCATTTACGGATACCCGATCTGTCGAGCGATGCGTTGAGCTCGATGACCGGGGTGGCCACGGCACCCGATCGAGACACCGTGCTCACGGACCTGGTGATTCCCAATGCTCCCATCGGCGCCAACCGGACGTTGACGCATCAGTACCGCCGCGAATTCAACGGCGCGGCCGACATCAGTTCGACCGCAATCCTGTTGCGTCAGGGCATCGGTCGGTTGGTTCGGAGGGAAGGATTGCCTCGCCGCAGCCGTCGACTGCACTTCCTGGATGCGCGACTGCACGATCCGCGATGGAACGCGTTCTTCCTTCCCATCAAGCGGATCTTGTCGGTGTATCAGTCGGTGCGAGAGATCTGAGCACCGCCCGATCGGGCGGCTGTTTCACGCAGCCGCTGCGCGCTCTTCGAGGGCCCAGCGCTTGGCGGTCACTCTGGCCGCTTTCAGGATCTGATCGATCGGCATCCCCTGCTCGATCGGCTCGAGCGCGAATCGGAGTAGAAGCGCCTGAACAGAGTGCTCTGACCAGTCCTCGGACCGTTGTGAATGCCGCACTGCCCACAGCGCAATCTCACGCAGGTGCTTTCCGCCATTGGCTCGCCGACGGAGCTCGAAGAGGTTGTCGGTCAGCTCTCCGCGTCCGTGAACGTCGAGACGTCCACACAGCTCGGTGTAGATCGAATGCTCCGGCATTCGGCGGAAAGCGGGAGAGTTCTGCTGGTCCATCGATCGCTCCGCGTACGAGAAGAATCCCAACTTGGAGCCGGTGGGAAGCGCAGCCACGTTAGCCGGGCCCCCTGCGAGTTTGCGACGTTGCCCGGTTCCGGTCTTGCGACTCCGGGACGTACCCGCGCCCTACTGGAACCTTGCGGTGCGGCAAGCGGATTTTCTTCCTGACCGCTCTTGCCGGTTCCAAGCTGAGAGTGAAATTTCAACCCCGGCGTTTCCTCCGGGGAAGGTCTTCGGTGACCAGGGTGACGGCCCTGGGCGGCGCCTTAGGCGGCGACCGCGAAGTGGCTGTTGTTGGCAGCTACTGGTTTTGCGCTGAGTACCGCTCGGTCAGTCGCCTCTCCGGGTTGTCCACTTTGCGTCCTTACCTCGTCGAGCCCAGGTCAGCCCCATCAGAAACCATCTGCTGCCGACTCGAACGGCTGGTAGCCCCGGAGGCTTGCGGTTTCCCTGACCAAGTTTCCCGAACGCAGATGGCTTCTGGTGGAGCTGGCGACACCAGAATCAGCGAGGTAAGCGCTTGTCCGCGCGGCGAATACCCAATGTGATTTTGGTGTTATACCCCGCTCGATACCCCAGGAACTTTTTGTACTGAGCAGCAACCGAACCGGCGTCCTTCACGAATTGTTCGGGGTTGTTCTGCCGAGTTCAAGACCGTGCAGCGCTGCTCTGCTAATCGCAGCTGCTTGTTGCCGGAACGCCTGCAAAGCGATCTTGCAGCCAGAGCTTGGCTTTCGGGTACAGCGCTAAAGCGTTGGCGACATGACCCACGCCAGTGCCGCCTGGGACCATCGGCAGGGGAACGTCATAAAGCTCGACCGTGGCGCCGCGCGCGCACCAATCATCGGCGAGCCTTCGCACGCCGGCCGGAGGAACGATCTCGTCGTTGCTCCCGGTGGCGAGCAGCACCGGCACTGATGGCCGCACGCTGCCCAAGCGGTCCTTGGCGACCAGACTGCTAAAGGCAGGAGCGGCCAGCAGGTCGGCAAACGTCTCACCACTGTTCGTGTACTGGCTCGACTGCTGAAATCCGTAGCTGACGGTGGTTACGATGAGGCACTGACCGGCCGTCTGCGCGCGCAGCGCCTTGCCGGCGTCATTCAGCGCGGCGTCGAGCGTACCGTTCACCTCGGGATAATTTGCAGCCAGACCGTTGAGGTAATAGCCCACGTATCCCGCGGCTCCGCCTCCGTCGAGATACTCGACGAGCTGATGGATGTCGCTGGGCGCGGCGCCCGCATAGATGCCGACGACGTCGAGTTCCGATCCGTAAGCATCGAGCAACTCCGCAGTCGCGGCGGCGGCGCCACCGCCCTGGGAATAGCCGCCGAAGGCGACCGGACCTTGTGCCGGAATGCCCGTGCCGGGCAGGCGCCGCGCGGCGCGGACGGCGTCGATGTTGGCGTGTGCTTCGGCCGAACGGTTCAGCCAAGCATGGTCGCCGGGCGTCCCAAGTCCTTGGTAGTCGGTCACCGCGACCGCCACACCCTGGGACAGTTGATCCAGGATGAACCCGGATTCGTACTCGATCAGCACGTCCAGCGGCGGCTCGTAGGCCACGACTTCCGCCATCAGTCGCGACGGCGCGCACTGGTCACCCTGGCCGTGCGTACCGACGGTGAACCCGAGGAGGGGGCGCGGCCCCGCGCCGCTCCAGGATGCCAACGGCTCGAACACCGAGCCGGTCACGGCGATCGGATCGCCGTGCACATTGGTGCTCAGATACATGATGCGCGTGCCCTTGGCCACCGTGGACATTGCGGTGGTGAACGGCTCGCAGCGGATCACATCGCCGGGCTGTCCGCGGGGCAATGGATCGGGCGGCAGGTAGAAGTCCTCAGCCGCGGCTGCCGCTGCCGCGCAGTCCTCGCTGATGTTCGATTCCGACTGATCGACGACGCTCGGGTCGCTGCTCCCGCAAGCCGCCAACAGCATCGCTGCTACACCGATTGCGATTGCGAGCTTCATCGTGTCCTACCTCTTCGCGGTCAGTACTTTTTTATAAAGTACGTCTAGGATTTGCTCATGTCAAGGGCCTGCTCCCGTCTGAAATCCCACTCCGAGGGGACCGGCTGGGTAACCGCGCCGAATCAGATGCGGTGTTCGCGCCTAGCCGGGAGCTTTAGCAGCGAGGATCGTTCGATCCAGGTCGGCGAGGATCTGAGCCCTGACGATGGGCCATCCCGCGTAGCCTTCGCTCGCACCCGGCAGCATGGTCATCAGCACTGTGCCCCGCATCATGGTCTCGGCGAGGAGCAGCCATTCCGAGAAGCCCGGCAGTTTCGCGAGGTTCGGCAGCAAGGCGCGAATCATCTGGTGAACCAGCGCGACGCCGTCCGAGAGCGTCTTGCCGATGTGCCGCGAGATCTCCACGTCCTCGCGCGCCATGTGGAAGATGCTGAACACCGCGCGCGCGAGCGGAAGATTGTGCGCTTCCCAAAGGCGGTCGATCAGCTGCTCGGCGCGGGCCCGCTCGTTCTGGACCAGGTCGAGTTGGCCAGCCGACTGCGCGGCGATCTTTTGCACCATGTGCGAGATCGCCGCGGTGACGAGCGAGGACTTGCTCGGGAAATGGTGCTGTTGCGCCCCCTGGCTGACATTCGCCAGCTTCGCCACGCCACGGGTCGTCGTGGCCGCGTAGCCCCGCTTGAGCAGGGAATCGATCGCGGCCTCGAGCAGCGCCGTGCGCGTCGTTTCGCTGCGCTCGGCCTGGGTGCGCCGCGTGATCGGACGAGGGCTGGCGGTCATCGGCAAGACGCTATCGGGCGGGTCTGCAACTTACAAGTCAAAACGGTGGCAGCCACCGTGTGCGTGCCCCTACTGTCCGCGGAATCGTCGTAGTGAGAGGACGGCCTCTGATGCAATCGTTCAGGAACAAAGTCGCAGCGATCACGGGTGCGGGCTCCGGCATCGGGCGCGCCTTGGCCGTCCAGCTGGCGGAACGGGGCTGCGATCTCGCGCTGTCGGACGTGCACGCGGACGGACTGCGCCAAACCGCCGCGCTGGTGGAACCAATGGGCGTGCGCGTAACCACCGCGCAGGTGGACGTTGCCGTCCGCGACCAAGTGCGCGCCTGGGCGGCGCGCGCCGCCAACGAGCACGGCAAGGTCAACCTGATCATCAACAATGCCGGCGTTGCACACGCGGGCACCGTCGAGGCAACCGATTACGCCGATTACGAATGGATCATGGGTATCAATTTCTGGGGCGTCGTCCACGGCACCAAGGAATTCCGGGTATCCGTATTTCATGGTTGATTCCGGGTTCTGACCGTTCATCGGAAAGACACTCCTAAACCGCATTTGATTGTTGACGGATTGAAGGTCGGCGAGTACAGTTACTCCCATCAGCAGCGAGCTGACCCGGCGCCTCCCGGTTGAGAGGCCAAACCGAAAGGGGATCACCATGAACAAGTTCATCACCGCCGCTTCGATCATCAATTCCAACCGCAACGGCTGGACTGTCGAAGCTCAGATGATTCAGGAAGCCAAGAAGGACGGAACCGCCAACCGCGCTCGCCGCCCGGTTTCCAACGGCGTCGAAATTCACCGCCACCCGCACGGCCATGTGCGCATCTACGTCGGTGGAACGCTGAAGTTCGAGCGGTACACCAGCGGCTCGGACCACGAAATGGCTCACATCAAGCCGATCCAGTTCAATGCCTAACCATCGCCCCGGCTGGACCAAAGCCTGGACCATCGACCTGAACACCTGCGAGGCCCGACACGAATCGGGCCTCGTGGTGGCGTTTGAGGAAGACGACGATGGCTGGCTCGGAACCGTGAAGCCCGGCACTGAGGCGGGCCTGCTCAAGCAAGGCGCTGCCGCGGCGGCACAGATGGCCGCGCGGCTCATGCGCGAGGCCGGGGATGCGTACCAGAAAGCCCTGAAAGCTCGGCAGTGACCAGCATCCTGAATCTGCCCGGCCTGAACGTGCTTCGGGTCGAAGAGGCTGAGCACGACTACCACGTTTACGCCGAGACGCTGGGAGGCCCGGCGAGCTGTCCGCACTGCCGATCTTCGTCGGTGGTCGGCTTCGGCCGACACGAGCGCCTGGTGCGCGATCTGCCGGTCCACGGCAAGCGGCTCGGCATCTACCTCAACGCGCGGCGATACCAGTGCCGCGGCTGCTCGAAGACCTTCTTCGAGCGGCTGGCCGTGATCGACGAAACCCGCGACATGACGAAGCGCCTGGCCGAGTGGATCGGCAAGCAGGCGATCAAGCGGCCCTTCGCCCACATCGCCGAGGAAACCGGCGTGGTCGAAGGGACCGTGCGCAAGGTCTTCCACGCCTACGTCGAGGGCTTGCAGAAGACCATCCGATTTGAAACCCCGGACTGGCTCGGCATCGACGAGATTCACATCATCAAAAAGCCGCGCGCGGTGATCGGCAACGTGCGCGAGAACACCATCATCGAGATGCTGGAGGACCGAAACAAGAAGACGGTCGCGACCTACTTCACAACGATGCCGACCCGCCAGCGCGTGGAGCTGGTGACGATGGACATGTGGACGCCCTACCGCGACGCTGCCGCTGCGCTCCTGCCGCAGGCCGTGGTGATCGTGGACAAGTTCCACGTTGTACGCATGGCCAACGCCGCCGTGGAGGCCGTGCGCAAGGCCCACAGGGCGTCTCTGACGCCCAAGGCGCGACGCGGGCTCATGCACGACCGCTACGTGCTGCTGAAGCGCGCTGCGAGCCTCACAGACCGCGACGCACTGCTGCTCTCCGGCTGGACCGCGAACTACCCGGCGCTCAAGAGTGCCTACGACGCGAAGGAAGCGTTCTTCGGCCTGTACGACTGCACCAGCAGGGCCGAGGCCGTGCGCTACTACGAAGCCTGGAAGAACAGGGTTGCGGACGATGTGGCATGGGCGTTCAAAGACATCACCACGGCCATGCGCAACTGGCACCCGCAGATACTCAACTACTTCGACCACCGCATCACCAACGCCTTCACGGAGTCGATGAACAACCTCATCCGGCTGATGAACCGGATCGGTCGCGGCTACAGCTTCGAGGCGCTGCGCGCGAAGGTGCTTTACACCGACAAGCTGCACAAGCTCAGGCGTCCGAAGTTCAAGCGCGTCATGCTCGGTGACGGTGATTTCGGCTACGCCGCGCCGGGCGAAAAGATGGGCCGATGGACGATGCAAGCGAGCGCGGCCGAGAACCTCGGCGTGGACGTAACAACACTGATCGACCTTCTTGAAGCCGACGGGCTTTAGGGTCCGATCAACGATCATTTACGGATACCCCAATTTCGAAGGCAACGCGCAGGCGCTGGATCATATTTACGTCTCGTCGGCGTTGCTGGCCGCCAGCCCCGAGGTGGATCTGGTGCATGTGAACACTGAACTTGCAGAGGATGCGATGCGGGGCAGCGATCACGACCCCGTGATCAGCCGGTTCGTTCTTGCGCCCTGAGGCCGGCGGCGCAGTGCCGCGCGGTCGATCTATCACGCCCGGAGTCACGTGTTTCCCATGGCCCGTCTCGTGAGAGGCGGGCCTCCCGCCGACTCGCTTTTGCGTGCGGCACCCGTTCCGATCAGATCATGCGGGCGGTAGACGGGGCGGCAACACCGGGTTTCTGCGGGGGTTGGATCGGGCGTGGTGACGGACGAGGTGGGCGGCCGTCAGGGCGCGTCTTCAGGTGCCTGGCCGATGCCGGCCAGGAACGCCAGCAATCGCTCGCGCACCGATTCCCTGCGGGTGGCGTCGATGTGTCCACCCTGCGGGATGACCCAGAGGTCTTTGGGCAGCCCGGCGGCGGCGTACAGCCGCTGTGAGTGACGGACATCCACCACCACATCGTGCGCGCCGTGAATCAGCAACAGCGGGATCGGGCTGAGCTGATTCACCACGTCAATGGCCGCGTACCGGTCGGAGATGAGCAGCGACAGAGGCCATTGCAGGGGCCAGGTCAGCCAAACCTGTGACAGCTTTTCGCGCGCGATGCCGCGATAACGGGCGAACGGACTTTCCGCGACCACGGCGGCCACCGTGTCGCGAAAGGGCGAGCTGGCCACCGAGCGGATGGCGATCGAAGCGCCAAGACTCTGCCCGTACACGATCACCGGCATGTCGGCCTCACCTTGCTGCGCGGCAAGCCATGCCAGTGCGGCGGCAGCGTCTTCGTGGACGCCACGGATGCTTGCTTTGCCTGATGAACGGCCATAGCCGCGGTAGTCAAGCGCGAGCACGCTGTAGCCCTGCGCAGGCAGCCATTCCACTGCACGCACATGGGTGCTCAGATTCTCGGCGTTGCCATGCAAATAGAGCACGGTCGCGCGCGCGCGACCGTGTGCCGGCAGGTACAGCGCATGCAGTTTCTGCCCGTCAGGTGCCGCAATCCAGACGTCCTCGGTCGGCGTTCCCAAAGGGCGGTCCGCGAAATACGGCACCCGATCGGGCTGTAGAAACACCGAGGTGCAGCCCGACAAAATGAGGCACGACAACAGCCCTATCGGCGCGACACAGGGCGCACGCCCGCATGCCGGCCATAAGCGCCGCGCGAGGCGCGGCATCCACCCACGGCGGTTGTTTGATCGGAAAGGCACGCGTGATCTCAGTCGCTTGATCTCAGTAGTAGTACTGGTAACGCAGGCCGATCGCGGTTTTATGATCGGGCTGCTGGTTTCGCCACTGCAGTTCAAGGTGCAGGGCTTGCTGGCGAGACAGGTAGAGATTGTTCCCCAGCACCACCCGCGTGCGTGTTTCACCGTTGGCAAACTTTTCTGTCGCAACCTCTCCGTTGAAGCTCAGTGGTCCGCCGTTCAGCAGCAGTCCTGCGCGCAGACCCACGGCCGGCTGAGCCGGCGCGGCATACCCGTGGTTGTATTCGAGGCGCGCCGTGGTCAGGCCATACAGGAGATTGCCCGCCCCTAACGTGCGGGTCGCGCCGATGCCGCCATTGACCTGCGCCACACGATGCTCCGACCCGCCGGTCCATTGGCGATCGACTCCCGTCTGAATCGACCAGGACAGTGGTTTGAAGAACGCGTCGCGGGGGCTCAGCGACAGGATGTCGACCACGTCGAGACGGTTCAGGTCGGCATCTCCGTCCTCTTCAACGCGCAGATCAAAATTGCCGAGATTGATCTGCGCCCCCAGCGGGAAGCCTTTGCGGTTTTCCTGAAGGCTGTGCAGTGACAGCCGCAGACCGAGTGTGAGGTAGTCCAGACGGTCTTCGTTCCAGACACCAGCGGCCAGTCGGCGACTGCCGTGGCCAAGCTCGGGCGAGGTGCTGAGGGCGACGTCGGCGCGGTCATCTTGGCCGATCTGGTCAGCGTGCCGTCGCAGCGCCTGCAGCAGTTGAAAGCTGTGCTTGGCGACGACCGGGTCACGCGCAGCGCCGGTCTGTGTGAAGCGCAGGTATTTGTAGGCGGCGTCGATGAGGCGGGCGCGGGTTTGCGGGTCCAGGGACGGGAGGCTGCCGTCGTCGAGCCGCGCGGGTTCGTTGCTGAGCTCGATGACCGTCCCATGCAGCGTTTTGGGTATCACCGCAAGCCGCTGCCTGAGGACGGTGCCCTGCGAGGGGCGAAAGAGCTTGCCCTGAATCAGGCCCGCATCCTGAACCGCCCGAACCGTGTCGATCGGGATTGCGGTCATTGGGAATCCGCGGGTCAGGTCCAGGCCAGGGCGGGCGATTTCAAGAAGCTCAAGAATCCGGTATGAGCAGTTCTCATCAAAAAAATAATAAGCAAAGCGGACGCCCTTGAGTTCCCAGAGGTGCTGAACCAGGCGCTCGGTTTCGGCGGGCGTCAGGTTGAGGGGGTATTCCCAGATGTCGCGATTCTCGCCCGTGTTGTACTCGCGAATTTTCTTGTAATAGTGATCAACCTCAAACTGCCCGGGATACCGACCGGTCAGGCCATTGAAGGCGAAGAAGAGGCTGTTGTCGCCGGGATCGACGATGGCCCCGAAGTTGACGGCAAACGACAGGTATTCCGAGCCGCCACCCGCTTCGTCCGGGTCAAGGCGCAACAGCGTGTGGCCGAACATCGATGACGGGCTGTTGAGGTAATAAGACGGAAAAACCAGCACCGCGTGTTGGGCCTGAACCTGCAGCCTGAACGCTTGATAGGCCGCGCACGCTGGCTGTGGAAGGTCGCCCAGATCCAAGTGGCGGCGTAACCAGTCCAGACGGGCGACGAAGCGGCATTGCGCGTGTTCATCCGCAAGAGTTACCGGTGCGGTGAAGGCCGCCAACGTCGCCCGCAGTTCATTGCGGGGGGCGGTGGCGCCGTCATCGGCCAGGAAAAAGCGGGGGTCGTCGGTGGCGCTTTTCCACGATCCGGGCAGCGCACCGGATTTGTAGTGCCCCAGGTTCAGCCAGTGGTCGTGCGTCCAGAGTTCGAGCGCCTGCGCTTGCGCCCACGCTGAATCGGCTGACCACGCCCTGCCCGGCAAGGCAGCAAGCAGGGCCAGCAGAAGGCAGGGCAGCAACGTGCGCATGGAGTACATCGTGTCGGCGACCAAATGAAAGGCCCGGTATCAGCGATACCGGGCCCGGACGATCTTTAGCCTGCCGCCTGGCGGCAGGAGTCAAGATCAGATGACGTACTGCGACAACTGCGCGTCGGCCTTCATCAGCGACTCAAGGCTGGCGACAACTTCGTCAGCCGTGACGTTCTCGCTGGGGAACAGCACCGCGAAGTTCTGGTTGGCCAGGTGGGCGAACGCGGCACGGTCTTCTTTTGCAATGCCATAAGCAACGGCCACGGCGGTCAGGGCTTCGCCTTCACCGACGGCGACGTCAGCAGAGAACTCGTCCATCATTGCGGTGACCATGGCCTTGCCGCCGTAGGTCAGCGTGCCGGACACCGAGCAGCCATTGGTGCCCGACGTCATGCCGAACGTATTGTTTCCCGAGGTGCCGTTGGTGGTGCTGGCCAGGAAGTGATAGACAAATCCAGATTGACCCTGAAACAGCATGTTGCCCCAGCCGCAGTTCGGGCCGCCCGGCGCCTCTGCAAATGCCGTGGAGGATGAGGCGAGCAGCACTGCGGCAGCCATCATTTTCTTCATTTTAATCTCCCAGATAATGCGTTTATGGGCTTGAAATCCGGCCCGCCCGGATAGTAAGTCCGCGTTCATCTGCTCCGCAAGGCGCCGCAACGGCGCGTGATGTCGAGCGGCCAATGATTTATGACGGGCCTCGACCGCCGAGTGAGGGCCCGCCGGTGCAGGGGCGCAACAAGCCCGCCAGTTTCAAACCGCCCGCCCAAAGAAAAGCCCCGCATCGCGGGGCCTTGCTTTGCGACTGAACCTCTAGTGCCCGCCGCCGTCCAGCGCCTTCACGGCCTGCACCATGGCCACGAGCACCTTTTGGGCATCGCCGTAGACCATGTTGGTGTTGTCGGCGAAGAACAGTTCATTCTCGACACCCGAGTAGCCCTTGCCCTGGCCGCGTTTGACCACGTAGACCTGCTTGGCCTGGTCGACGTTGAGGATGGGCATGCCGTAAATCGGCGATGACTTGTTGGTGCGCGCCGCCGGGTTCACGGTGTCGTTGGCGCCGATGACGATGGCCACGTCGGCTTCCTTGAACTCGCCGTTGATGTCTTCCATGTCGTAGATGATGTCGTAGGGCACGCCGGCTTCGGCGAGCAGCACGTTCATGTGGCCGGGCATGCGGCCGGCGACCGGGTGAATGGCGAATTTCACGTCCACATCGGCGGCCTGCAGAATTTTCACGAACTCGTAGAGCTTGTGCTGGGCCTGCGCCACCGCCAGGCCGTAGCCGGGCGCGATGATGACCTTGCTGGCATACCGCATGTTGATGCCGGCATCACCCGCTTCGATGGGCTTCATGCTGCCGGAGATCTCGCCTTGTGCTTCGTCGCCGCTGGCGCCGAAGTTCGAGAACAACACGTTGCTGACCGAGCGGTTCATGGCCTTGGCCATCAGCAGGGTGAGCAGGGTGCCGGCCGAGCCGACCACCATGCCGGCCACCATGAGGGCGGCGTTGCCGATCACATAGCCCTCGAAGCCCACGGCCAGGCCGGTGAAGGCGTTGAACAGTGAGATGACCACCGGCATGTCGGCACCGCCGATGGGCATGGCCATCATCACGCCGTAGAACAGGGCGAGGATGAAGAACACGCTGATCAGCAGCGGTGAGACGGCGCCGCCGGTCCACACGGTCCAGGCGCCGATGGCAAGCAGGGTCAGCAGGATCAGACCGTTGAACGCCTGCAGGCCGGTGAAGCGCCAGGTGCCGTTGATGCGGCCGTCGAGCTTGCCCCAGGCGATGAGGCTGCCCGAGAGCGACACGGCGCCGATCACGCCGCCCAGCACCGCCATGATGAGCACGATGGGGCCATGGGCCTTGTGGCCGAACAGTTCGATCGCCGCAATTGCGGCCGCCGCGCCGCCACCCATGCCGTTGTAGAGGGCGACCATCTGCGGCATGGCGGTCATTTCGACCTTCTTGCCGCTGCGCCAGGCCCAGCCAAGGCCCAGTGCCAGCGCGATGACGGCCAGCGCGATGTTGACCGTGAGGTGCGGCTTGACCTCGGGCGCAACGTTGAACACGTAGAGGAAGCTGGCCACCACGGCGATGACCATGCCCCAGCCGGCGACCACGATGCCCGAGCGGGCCGTCACCGGCGAGGACATGCGCTTCAGGCCGTAGATGAACAGCAGGGTCGCGAGGATGAAGCTCGCGTCAATGAAGAATTGAACATTCATGGCTTAGCCCTTCTTCTTGTCGGATGGCTTGAACATTTCAAGCATGCGTTCGGTCACCACGTAACCGCCGGCGGCGTTGGCCGCGCCGAGAATCACGCCGAAAAAGCCCAGGGCCTGTTCGATCACCGAGCTGGCATTGATGAGCATGTACAGCGCGCCCACCACGACGATGCCGTGAATGAAGTTGGAGCCCGACATGAGCGGCGTGTGCAGAATCGCCGGTACGCGGCCGATGATCTCGTAGCCGGTGAAGGCGGCGAGCATGAAGATGTAGAGGGCGACGAAGCCGGTGATGGCGGTGGTGGCGTCCATGAATGTAATCCCCGAAAAGTTAGGCAGCTTCCACGGCCTTGAGGGCCGCTTCGTTCTTGATTTCGCCGGCGTGCGTGAGGCAGGCCTTGGCCAGCACTTCATCGCTCCAGTCGATGGCCAGCGCCCCTTCCTTGACCATCAACTCGACGAGGTTGAACTGATTCTTGGCGTACAGCTCAGAGGCGTGCTCGCCCAGCAGCGACGGCACGTTGAGCGGCGCGACGATGGTGGTCTGGCCGACCGTGACGGTTTCACCCGGCACGGTGTACTCGGTGTTGCCCCCGCCCTCGGCGGCGAGATCGATGATGACGCTGCCGCCCTTCATGCCATCGACCTGGGCTTTGGAGATGAGCTTGGGTGACGGCCGGCCGGGAATGGCCGCCGTGGTGATGATGATGTCGGCGCTCTGGATGTGCTTGGTCACCACGGCCGCGATCTTGTCTTTCTCTTCGGCCGTCAGCTCGCGGGCGTATCCGCCTTCACCGCGGGCATCCACGCCGGTGTCGATGAACTTGGCACCGAGGGATTCGACCTGTTCTTTCACTTCGGGGCGCACGTCGTAGCCTTCGACTTTGGCGCCAATGCGGCGTGCCGTGGCGATGGCCGACAGGCCGGCAACGCCAACGCCCATCACCAGCACGGTGCCGGGGCGTATGGAGCCGGTGGCAAAGGTGGTCATCGGCATCATGCGGGCGATGCTGGTCGCGCCCAGCAGGGCGCCGTAATAGCCGGCCAGCGCGGCCTGCGACGACAGGGCATCCATGGCCTGGGCGCGGGTGATGCGCGGCACCAGTTCCATCGCGAAGCAGGTGATGTTCTTGTCACGCAGCTTCTTGACCAGCTCGATTTCCTTGTGCGCATAGATAAAGGAGATGAGGATGGCCCCCTCCTTCATCGCGTCGACCGCCGCGAGCGAAGGCGGCTGCACCGCCAGCACGATGTCGGCATCGCTGACCAGCCCCTGCGGGTTGGCGGCGAAGTGCACGTTCTTGAACGCGGCGTCGGGCAGCTTGACCGCGTCACCGGCGCCGGTCTGCGCTGCGAGCGTTGCGCCCAGTTTGGTGAGCTTGTCGGCCACCACGGGTACGAGGGCAACGCGTCGCTCGTTTGCGCGCGTTTCCTTGAGGACGGCGATCTTGAATGCCATGGAGCTTCCCTGTGATTGTCAATACGATCCCTGCGGGCACAAAGCGGCGGTGCCGCGTCCGGCGAGGGCGCGGCAGTTTACCGGGGAAATTGCCGGCATGACGACCCAAGGGCGGCGCGCGCCCATACGTCGCGCGCCTGCGCACGCCGCGGCGATCAACCAATGGCAAGGCTGACGGGTGCACCGGCGCCGTTCGCGGTAACCGTGACCGGCCGGTCCGTGTGGCTCTTTCTGCCGGTGCGGGACGCCACCCACAAAAAAGCCCTCCGTTGGGAGGGCCTGTGGGCACCGCGAGACGATCAGACCTCTTCCATCAAAAAGTCGGCCTTGGCCGCGCCGCAGTCGGGGCAGGTCCAACTGTCGGGCACGTCTTCCCAGCGGGTGCCGGCGGGAATGCCTTCGTCGGGCACCCCCAAGGCTTCGTCATAGACCCAGTCACAAATTACGCAACGCCATTTACGCATCGTTGAATTTCCAGAGGAGCTTGATTGAAGGCGCGAGGCGCGCCTGGCCGCTAGTTTAAGCGGTCTCGGCCGGATTTTTGGCGATGGCGTGGCAGCCGCTGTGGCCGCGCTCGGGCACCAGCGCGTTTTCGGTGCGGCGCCTCATGCGCGGCCCTCTGCAGGGGTGATGCGCGGCGGCGATCCGGCGTGGCACGATGGGGAGGGTTGGCGGCAGCTGCCCATCCAGGCAGAAAAAAACCGGGTGTGCGGAGAGAGAGAGCACACCCGGTCAATTCAATCCGGCGAAGGGGGGATGCCGGATTGGCGGAGAGCCGTTGCAGCGGGGGTGGAGGGGGATTCACTTCCGCTGCGAGACGACGACTGCATCCTGCCATGCACTTTTCGCCAAAAGGGCGGCGTGGCGATGGGTGGGGCGATTTGCCGGATGGACGGCCGGCGGGTGCCGCCCGAGCCTGGTATCCGCTTATCCGTATAAGAGGATAAAATGCCCGACTGTTTTGATCTGGACTGCCATGAAACTGCATCCCCGCAACGCCGAACTTCACGCCGCGCTGAAGCGCCGCATCCTCGTGCTCGACGGCGCCATGGGCACCATGATTCAGCGCCACAAGCTCAGCGAGGCCGACTATCGCGGCGAGCGGTTTGCCGACTGGCCGCACGATCTGCAGGGCAACAACGACCTGCTGGTGCTGACCCAGCCCGATCTGATTCGTGACATCCACCGCGCCTATCTCGAGGCGGGCGCCGATCTGATCGAGACCAACACCTTCAACGCGCAACAGATCTCGATGGCCGACTACCACATGGAGTCGCTCAGCTACGAGATGAACGTGGCGGCGGCGCGCCTGGCACGCGAGGCGGCCGACTCGGTCGCCACGCCGGAGCGTCCCCGGTTCGTGGTGGGCTCCATTGGCCCGACCAACCGCACGGCCAGCATCAGCCCGGACGTGAACGATCCCGGCAAGCGCAACGTGACCTTTCAGCAATTGGTCGACGCGTATCTGGAGCAGGCGCGGGCACTGGCCGAAGGGGGCGTCGATCTGCTGATGATTGAAACCATCTTCGACACGCTCAACGCCAAGGCCGCGATCTTTGCCTGCGAGACCTTTTTTGAGGAATGCGGGGTCCGTTATCCGGTGATCATCTCCGGCACGATCACCGATGCCTCGGGGCGCACGCTTTCCGGGCAGGTGGCCGAAGCGTTCTGGGCCTCGGTGCGCCACGCCCAGCCGTTGGCGATCGGCTTCAACTGCGCCCTGGGCGGCAAGGAAATGCGCCCCTACGTGGCCGAACTGTCGCGGTTGAGCGACAGCCTGATTTCCTGTTACCCCAACGCCGGCCTGCCCAACGCGTTCGGCGAGTACGACGAGCAGCCCGAGGAAACCGCCGCCATTCTCCGCGGCTTTGCCGAGGACGGGCTGGTGAACATTGTCGGCGGTTGCTGCGGCACCTCGCCGGATCACATTGCGGCCATGGCGCGGGCGGTCGAGGGGATTGCGCCGCGCGTGCCGGCGGCGCACGTGCCGGTCATGCGCCTGTCGGGTCTGGAGCCGCTGACGGTGACGCCCGAGCTGGGCTTCGTGAACGTCGGTGAGCGCACCAATGTCACCGGCTCGGCCGCTTTTCGCAAACTGATCAAGGAAGGCGACTACACCGCCGCGCTCACGGTCGCCCGCCAGCAGGTCGAGGCCGGTGCGCAGGTGATCGACGTGAATATGGACGAGGGCATGCTCGAAGGCGTGGAGGCCATGCAGACCTTCCTCAAGCTGATTGCCTCCGAGCCCGACATTTCGAGGGTGCCGGTGATGATCGACAGCTCCAAGTGGGCGGTGATCGAGGCCGGCCTGCAGTGTGTGCAGGGCAAGCCCATCGTCAACTCCATCTCCATGAAGGAGGGCATCGAGCCGTTCCTGCATCAGGCGCGGCTATGTCGCCGCTACGGGGCCGCCGTGGTGGTGATGGCGTTTGACGAAGAAGGTCAGGCCGACACGCTGGAGCGCCGCAAGGTGATCTGCCGGCGCGCTTACGATCTGTTGGTGGACGAGGTCGGTTTTCCGCCTGAAGACATCATTTTTGACCCCAACGTGTTCGCCGTGGCCACCGGCATCGAGGCGCACAACCGCTACGGACTCGACTTCATCGAGGCCACCGAGTGGATTCGCCAGAACCTGCCGCACTGCCATATTTCGGGCGGCGTTTCCAACGTGAGCTTCAGCTTCCGCGGCAACAACCTGGTGCGCGAGGCGATCCACAGCGTGTTCCTCTACCACGCGATTCAGCGCGGCATGGACTTCGGCATCGTCAATGCGGGCGTGCTGCCGGTGTATTCCGACCTGCCGACCGAACTGCGCGACGGGATCGAAGACGTGATCCTGTTCCGCCGTGAAGACGCCGGGGAGCGGATGCTCGACATCGCCAGCCGCTTTCAGGGCGGCGGCGCCGGCGCCAAGCAGACGATGGATGAAAGCTGGCGCGAACTGCCGGTGGGCGAGCGCATCACCCACGCGCTGGTGAAGGGCATGGATGCCCATGTCGAAGCTGATACCGAAGAACTGCGGGCCGAAATCGCGGCACGCGGCGGCCGCCCCATCGAGGTCATCGAAGGCCCGCTGATGTCGGGCATGAACGTGGTCGGCGACCTGTTTGGCGCCGGCAAGATGTTTCTGCCGCAGGTGGTCAAATCGGCGCGGGTGATGAAGAAGGCGGTGGCCTACCTCATCCCCTTCATCGAGGCCGAGAAGCAGCCCGGTGACGTGGCGCAGGCCAAGGGCAAGATTCTGATGGCGACGGTGAAGGGCGACGTGCACGACATCGGCAAGAACATCGTCGGCGTGGTGCTGCAATGCAATAACTACGACGTGGTGGATATGGGCGTCATGGTGCCCGGGCAGAAGATTCTCGACGCCGCGCGCGAGCACAAGGCCGACATCATTGGCCTGTCCGGCCTCATCACCCCCAGCCTCGATGAGATGGTCAATCTCGCCAAGGAGATGCAGCGCCAGGGCTTCACCATTCCGCTGCTGATTGGCGGCGCCACCACCTCGCGCGCGCACACCGCGGTGAAGATCGACAAGGCGTATGAGGGCCCGGTGATCTGGGTGAAGGACGCCTCACGCTCGGTGCCGGTTGCGGCCGCCCTGCTGTCGGCCGAGCAGAAGCCGAAGCTGGTGGCCGACACCCAGGCCGAGTACGACCAGATCCGCGAACGTCACGGCAACAAGGACCGGCAGCAGAAGTTCGTGACGCTGGCGGCTGCCCGCGACAACCGCACGCCGCTGGACTGGGCAGGCTACGTGCCACCGCGTCCGCGCATGCTGGTGCAGCAGGCCAAAGATGTCTGCGAGGGGCCGGCCTGTGACCATCACCACGAGCACGCCACCCAATTCGTCAAGACCTTCAGGGACTACCCGCTGGCCGAGCTGCGCGATTACATCGACTGGCAGCCGTTTTTCATCGGCTGGGAGTTGAAGGGGCGCTACCCCGACCTTCTGAACAACCCCGCCTCGGGCGAGACGGCGCGCAAGCTGTTTGCCGATGCCAATGCCATGCTCGACCAGATCATTGCTGAAAAATGGATCACGGCCAGCGGCGTGATCGGCTTGTTCCCGGCCAATCAGGTCGATGACGACGACATCGAAATCTATTCCGACGAGACCCGTTCCGAGGTCAAGGCGCGGCTGTGCAACCTGCGCCAGCAGTCCGAGCATCGCGCCGGGGTGCCGCATCGCTGCCTCGGGGACTTCGTCGCCCCCAAGGCCAGCGGCCTGCGCGACTATGTGGGCGCGTTTGCCGTCACCACCGGGCTCGGTGCCGATGAACGCGTCAAGGCGTTCAAGGCTGCGCACGATGACTACAACGCCATCTTGCTGGAGTCACTGGCCGACCGTCTGGCTGAAGCCTTTGCCGAACGCCTGCACCAGCGGGTGCGCAAGGAGTTCTGGGGTTATCAGCCAGACGAGCATCTCGACAACGCCGCACTGATTGATGAAAAGTACCTTGGCATCCGCCCGGCCCCCGGCTATGCCGCCTGCCCCGAGCACACTGAAAAAGCCACGCTGTGGCAGTTGTTGGACGTGGATGCAAACGCCGGCATCACCCTCACCGAAAGCATGGCCATGTGGCCCGGCGCCAGCGTTTCGGGCTGGTATTACAGCCATCCCGAGTCGCAGTATTTCGTCGTCGGCCGTTGTAACCGGGAACAGGTTGAAGATTACGCCCGGCGCAAGGGCTGGACGCTGGCCGAGGCCGAGAAATGGCTGGCGCCGAATCTGGGCTACGAACCGGAAGATTGAGCCGGGTGTGGGTTGCACCGGCAAATGACGGCTAGGGTCGCCGCACCAACAACGGAAGAGCGCTCGCTGCGCGCCGGTCATTGCGACGCTCTCCTGAACTGCAGGAGCGTGCTGTGAAAAGTCGGATCAATGTGTGTCGGGTGGGGCCGTTCCCGCGGGTCAACCCGCCGGTGTTCATCAGCTCGGCGTTGGTGGTGGTGGCGTTCGTCCTGTTCGGGGTGTTCTTCAAGGACGCGGCCGAAACCGCGTTCAATGCCTTGCAAGGCGTCATCACCCACTATCTGGGCTGGTATTACATGCTTGCCACCAGCGTGTTCGTGGGCTTCGTGTTGTGGCTGCTGATGTCCCGCTACGGCGATATTCGTCTGGGGGATCCGCACGAGAAGCCTGAGTTCGGCTACTTCTCCTGGTTTTCGATGCTGTTTTCGGCGGGGATGGGGATCGGCCTGCTGTTCTGGAGCGTCGCCGAGCCCATGTATCACTACCTGAGCCCGCCGTTCGCGGTGGCAGGTGAAACCCAGCGCGCGGCCGAAGTGGCGATGCGCACCACCTTCTTCCACTGGGGCCTTCATGCCTGGGCGATCTACGTGATCGTGGGCCTGGCGCTGGCCTATTTCGCGTATCGGCACAAATTGCCGCTGGCGATCCGCTCGGCGTTCTACCCCCTTCTGGGCGACCGCATCTACGGCTGGCCCGGGCATTTGATCGACATTGCTGCGGTGTTCGGCACCCTCTTTGGCGTGGCGACCTCGCTGGGCCTCGGCGTGCAGCAGGTGAACGCCGGCCTGGCCTATCTGCTGGGCGTGCCGCAAGGGCTGGGCGTGCAGATAGGGCTGATCATCGTGATCACCGGCATTGCCACCGCGTCAGTGCTGACCGGGCTCAACAAGGGCGTCAAGCTGCTGTCCAGCCTCAACATCTGGCTGGCGCTGTTGTTGTTGACCGCGGTGCTGGTGCTGGGACCGACGGTGTACATCTTCAATACCTTCGTTGAAACCACGGGCCGCTACCTGCAGAACCTGGTGGTGATGAGCTTCTGGACCGACACCGTCGGCCAGAGCGGCTGGGCCGGCAGCTGGACGGTCTTCTATTGGGGCTGGTGGATGGCCTGGGCGCCGTTCGTGGGCATGTTCATCGCGCGCATCTCGCGGGGGCGCACGGTCCGCGAGTTCACCCTTGGCGTGTTGTTTGTGCCCACCCTGGTGACTTTTCTCTGGTTGTCGGTGATGGGCGGCACGGCCATGTTCCACGAACTGGTGGGCAGCGGCGGCATTGCGGCCGCGGTTGAAAGCGACCTGACCACGGCGCTTTACGTGATGCTCGACCGGTTGCCGCTGTCGGGCCTGACCGCGACCCTTGCGACCCTGGTGGTGATCACCTTCTTCGTCACCTCGTCGGACTCGGGCTCGCTGGTGATCGACATGCTGACCTCGGGCGGCGAGCTGGACCCGCCCCGCGTGCAGCGCGTGTTCTGGGCCGTCGCAGAGGGCTTCGTTGCGGTGGCGCTGCTGGTCAGTGGCGGTCTGGGCGCGCTGCAGACCGCGTCGATCGCGACCGGGCTTTTGTTCTCGGTGGTGATGCTGTTGATGATCGTCTCACTGCTCAAGGCGTTTCGGGATGAGCCGATCAACCCGACCGTGCGGGACCGTGAACCCAAGGCGCCAAGCGAAACCTATGGCGATGTCGAGCATCCGCGCGGCGCCGATTAAGCCCGATGCAGCGCAGCGGCCCTGGCGGCGCGCCCCGAACTTCGAGATCTTTCGTCTCAATCTGGATGGCCCCGCCGGGGACGCCAGCCTGTCGGGGCCATTCCGTTGGCACCCGTACCGGCCGCTGACCGCCCTGAATGGCCGGCCGGGTTCGATTGCTCAAACGTTCTGCGGACCCTGTTGCGGCGCGTGCTCGGCCGAGGCCGAGGCCGCGACAGGGAAGCCGCCGCGCTCGATGAACAGGGTGCGGGTCGGGTAGGCGAAACTGATGCTTTCCGCCTCGAAACAGCGAAACAGCGCCAGATTGATGGTCTGCTGGGCGTCCATGTAGATGCCGTAGTCGGGCGAGGTCATCCAGTAAACGACCTCGAAGTCCAGCGACGAGTCACCGAATTTTTTGAAGTGGGCGCGATCGAATCGGGTGTTCTCGGTGGCCTCGACCTGCGCCTTGACCAGCTCGGGAATGCGCGCAAGCTGCTCTGCGGTGGTCTGGTAGAGCACGCCGAAGGTGAACACGATGCGTCGCTCGTACATGCGCTTGTAATTGCGGATGCGGGTTTTGAGCAGGTCGGAGTTGGCGATCACGATCTGCTCGCCCGAGAGCGATCGCACCCGCGTGGTTTTGAGCCCGACATGCTCGATGGTGCCTGACATGTCGTCGACCACCACGAAGTCGCCGATCACGAAGGGTTTGTCGACCACGATCGACAGCGAGGCAAAAAGGTCGCCAAGGATGTTCTGAACCGCCAGTGCCACGGCGATGCCGCCGACCCCCAGGCCGGCCACCAGGGCGGTGACGTCGACACCAAGGTTGTCCAGCATCACCAGCAACACCACGGCCCACAAGGCCAGGCGGACCACGAACCCCAGCGCCGCCAGGCTGGTGGCCGAAGCCGCGTCTTGCGCCAGCGCGCGCCGCTCGTAGCGATCCAGCCAGAAGCGGGTCGCGGCGTTGAACCACAGGCCCAGTTGCAGGAAGGCCGCGACGGTGGCCGCAACCGTGAACACGGTGCTCACGCGATCGGGCAATTCGAGATAGCGCGTCCCGATGAACAGGGTCACGCCCAGAACCAGCCACTGGCGCGTGGACTTGGCGATGTAGACCAGCGCGTCATCCAGCGAAGTGGGCGTGTCGCGGGTGAGCCGCGCGACCTTGGTGACGATGACCCACTTGAGCGCACCAATGAAGACGTTGATGGTCAGCGCCAGGCTGAGCGACCAGAGCCAGTCGTGGAGGGTGTTGTCAAAGACGAGGGTTTCGAGAGACATGAGGGCCAGAACGGTTGGCGAATGAAGCGCGGCTGTTTAGCGCGTTCCTGTTGCATTCGCAAGAAATGGTGGCAGTGTTGGCCCCGCAATGGAGACCGCGATGACGCAGAACACGCCCGCTGTAACGTCCGAGGCTGACATGGAGCGGCTGGAGACCAAGCTTGCCTATCAGGAGGCGGCGTTGCAGTCGCTCAACGACGCCCTGATCGCCCAACAGGCGCGCATCGACCATCTGGAGCGGCTGACGCAGGCCCTGTTGGAGCGACTGCGGCGCGACGAAAGTGGCGGCACCCTGTCGGCAAGCCAGCAGCATGAACCGCCGCCCCACTACTGATCCTGAACAGGCTTTCGGGACTCGGGCCGTGGGTTCGGTACAAAGCCGAAGTGCGTGGCCATGTGGTGTCGGTCAACGCGCACGACGCGCACGGCCTCGCCGCTCGGCGTTTCGAGCGCCAGCGCCGTGATTTCGCCGCTGGCCCGATTCAGCGCATCGCCGAGCGCCGTGTCGGTGACGGACGCGCCGCCCACCTTCATGCGCTCGAGCGCCCAGGCCAGGTCATGGCTGTCGACCAGGCCCGGGCCTTCCGAAGTGTCGAGAACCAGCGCGCCGGTTTCATCCAGCGCCGCCCCGATCACCTTGCCGGCGGGGCGCTGGCAGTGGTCCATCAGCGTGTCGCCGCTCGCCACCCGCAGCACGCGCGGCAGGTAGGCCAGCGTGACGTAGGCCTGTTGCCAGCCGTTCTGGACGAACCATCGTCCCTCGCCGTCAGACTGGTAATGGCGCTGAAAATGCTCGATGAGGCTGGGTCGGCTGATGGCCTCACCCTTGATCAGCCACTGGCCGCGCGCGTCCAACCCGAGATAGCCGTACACGTGGGGCGACTCCGGCCAGTCGGAGGGTTTCGGGCTCATGCGTCGCCGCCCTCTTCGGAGGTGCGCCGCAGGCCGTCGAGCTTGCGTTGTGCCGCGGCGGTGATTTCGGCATCGAGCTGCTTCTGCTGCTTGCTCCGGCCGTGTTTCACGCGCTGCGCGGCCGCATCGACGGCGCGATGCTTCCGATCACGCAGCTTTCGCGCTTTGTTGAGATTGATGAGCTCAGCCAACGCGTCTCTCCTTTGTCATTCCGTATTCCAGACCATTAGACGCCAGATCATCAGTGCTAGACAAAGCGTCAGTGTTCGCGTAGCGTGCGTTGTGCAGTGGCTTCAAGCAGTGTTATCCATCGGGTGTCTTGGGTCGAAATCGACCTCACCGGTGCCCGTGATGCGTTCCTTGATCGCTAGCAACCCCAAGGGCGGTTTTGCCCGATTTTTGATTGTTTCAACGTTATAGGAATGTTTTCATGAGCACCGCAACAATTGGCACCGTGAAGTGGTTCAACGACGCTAAAGGCTTTGGCTTCATCACCCCTTCAGAAGGCGGCGAAGATCTTTTCGCGCACTTCAAAGAGATCCAGGGCACGGGCTTCAAGACCCTCGCCGAAGGTCAGAAAGTTGAGTACAAAGCGGTCCGCGGCCCCAAGGGCATGCAGGCCACGCAGATCCGTCCGCTCTAAGCGACGTCTGTGAACTAAGACCGCAGCCTCGGCTGCGGTTTTTTTATGCCTGCAGTTCATGAGCGGCGGGCGTAAGCGGCGCACATTGATCTCAACGCGATGGTGCGGGCATGCGAGTGGTATTGACAATCGTTCGCATTGGGTATTCAATCAACCCATGATCATCTGCGTCTGCAAGCGCGTTTCCTGCCGGGACCTCAACACCGCCATCGACGGTGGTGTGCGAACTTGGGCGGCGCTGCGCGAGGAGCTGGGCATCGGCACCACCTGTGGTCGTTGCGCCTGCGAAGCGCGGCGGCATCTCCGCGAGCGCACGCAAGGCTGTCTGCCGGCTCCGGCCCGGTCGGCCTCGGTGCTTCCGGGGGGCGTGACAGAATGCGTCTGAGAATCGCACTCGTTCCCTTTTAATATCAATAAAAACAATTGCTTAGTGTTGATGCTGCCGGTATAGTGGCCAGACGATCTGTTAGGAGACTGCCATGCGTGCCGACTCGAAAGTCATCGACTTTCTCAACCAGGCGCTGAAGAACGAGCTGACCGCGATCAACCAGTACTTCCTGCATGCGCGCATGCTCGACAACTGGGGGCTGCGCAAGCTCGGCAAATACGAGTATCACGAGTCCATCGACGAGATGAAGCATGCGGACAGGCTCATTGCCCGCATTCTGTTCCTTGAAGGGCTGCCCAACCTGCAGGACCTGGGCAAGCTTTACATCGGCGAAGACGTGGAAGAGGTGCTGGCGTGCGACCTGCGGCTGGAGATGGAAGCGCTGCCACTGCTCAAGGACGCAATTGTTCATTGCGAAGAAGTGCGTGACTTTGTGACCCGTGAGCTGTTCGTCAGCATCCTCGAGTCGGAGGAAGAGCATGTCGACTTCATCGAAGAGCAGCTGAAAATCATCGAGCTGGTGGGCGTGCAGAACTACTGCCAAAGCCAGTCGGAGCCGCCTTCCGCCGATTAAGACTCGGCCACAAAAAAGGCCATCTTGCGATGGCCTTTTTTGTGCCCGCGATGTTCGCGTGCTCAGAACGGCTTGACGACCACCAGAATCACGATCGCCACCAGGAACAGCGCGGGGACTTCGTTGATCAGCTTGAAGAACTTTGCCGTACTGCGGTTGGCGTTGCCGCGAAACCGGCGCATGAACACGATCAGCCAGTGGTGATAGCCGGTCAGCAACACCACCAACAGCAGCTTGGCGTGCAGCCAGCCGGACTGCATGTAGCCGGGCGCCATCATCAGCATCCAAAGGCCGAAGACCCAGGTCCCGAGCATGGCGATGCTGCCTAGGGCAAACAGCCGCCTTTCCATCAAACAGAAGCGCGCCTTCTCCTCGGACGAGCCGGCCTCCACGTGGTACGCGAACAGCCGGGGCAGATAGAACAGCGCCGCAAACCAGCAAACCATGAAAATCACGTGCAGCGCCTTGATCCACAGCATGTCGATACTCCTGCAAAGGTGAGCCGTTATTATCCTCGCCCAGCCACAAGGGTGCGGTGATTATGATTTCGGTAGGGATTGTCGGCGGCACGGGATACACCGGCTCAGAGTTGTTGCGCCTGCTGGCGCAGCACCCGTCGGCACAGGTTCGAGTTTTGACCTCCCGCAAAGAGGCGGGCCTGCGTGCCGACACCCTGTTTCCCAATCTGCGGGGGCATGCCGACGTGGTCTTTTCAGCGCCCGATCCCGAGGCGCTTGCGGGCTGCGATGTGGTTTTCTTTGCCACGCCCCATGGTGTGGCCATGGGCAGCGCCGCTGCCTTGGTCGAGCGTGGCGTTCGGGTGATTGATCTCTCCGCCGACTTCCGTTTGCGTGACCCCGTGGTGTTCAAGCATTGGTACGGGCTTGAGCACAGCGCGCCGGCGCTGCTCGAAGAAGCGGTCTACGGCTTGCCCGAAGTGCATCGCGACCCGATCCGCGAAGCGCGCCTGGTGGCGAATCCCGGGTGCTACCCCACGGCCGTGCAGCTCGCGCTCAAGCCGTTGCTGGCCGCAGGCTTGATTGACGCGCAGAGCCTCATCGCCGACTGCAAGTCGGGCGTCAGCGGTGCGGGCCGCGAAGCCAAGGTGGGTTCGTTGCTGTGCGAGGCTGGCGATAACTTCAGGGCGTACGGTGTCGCCGGCGGCGGCCATCGTCATGCGCCCGAAATTGAACAGGGCCTGCGCGACGTGGCGGGCGGTGACATTGGCTTGACCTTCGTGCCACACCTGTTGCCCTTGATTCGCGGCATTCACGCGACGGTGTACGCCCGCCTCAAAGCCCCGGCGACGGACTTGCAGGCACTGTTTGAATCGACCTATGCCGACGAGCCGTTCGTTGACGTCATGCCCGCCGGTTCGCACCCCGAAACGCGCCATGTGCGCGCCGGCAACACCTGCCGTCTGGCGGTGCATCTGGCGGCGGATCAGCGCACTGTGATCGTGCTGTCGGTCATCGATAATCTGGTCAAGGGCGCGTCCGGGCAGGCGGTGCAGAACATGAACATCATGTTCGGTCTCGATGAACGCAGCGGCCTGGACGCCGTGCCGCTGTCCCCGTGAACCTGCCTGAAATCGTCATACGCCAACCGAAGCGGCGTGGGCCGCGTCTGGTTTGGATTGCCGCCCTGACGGCCGTGGCGGTGGTCGCGCTGTGGGCACTGTTCGTCCTGGCGCGGCACGCCTTTGAGGATGATGCGGCCAAGCACCAACGCGAATTGAATGAGCTGCTGGCGGTACGGAGAACGCTGACGCAGTCCCTGCGTGAGACGCGTGACGAGAATGAGAACCTGCGCGATGAGCTGGCATTTTTACGACAAAGCCAGCAGGTTGAAGCTGAGGCAGCGCAACTGCTGCGAGGCGAGCTGGAGCGCCTGCAGAGCGAACTGCTGGAATTGCGTGAGCAATTGGCGTTCTATCGCGGCATCGTCTCTCCCGACGTGGTGAAGGCGGGGGTTCGGGTGCACAGCCTCAAACTCGCGCCCACCGGCGTCACCCCCCAATTTCGCTACGAGCTGGTGCTGGTGCAAGCGGTGCGTCGTCAGGGCAACGCGGCGGGTCAATTCAAAATGGTGGTCGAGGGGGTGCGCGACGGCCGCCCGCTGTCAGTGAGTTGGCCGGAGCTGAGTGAAGGGCGCGATGAACTGCCGAAGTACGGGTTCCAGTACTTTCAGGAGTTTGACGGCCTGATCAAGCTCCCCGCCGGCTTTAAGCCGCAACGAATACGGGTACAGTTGATCCCCGACGGAAGTGCCCCAGCGGTCGAGGAAGTTCTGGAGTGGCGACGAAGCGTGCTGGCGGCGGAGGGGCCTGATCGATCGCCATGAACCCAATCTTGAGGAGTGAGGCTGAATGAGCAAGCTATTTGGTGGGAGCAACAGCCCCGCGGCGCCGTCGTCTAAGGGGGGCTCAACCGTTGACACGCTGATTGGTCGGCAGACCGAGATCTCGGGCGATGTGCGCTTTGCAGGTGGCCTGCATATCGATGGGAAGGTTCGCGGCAAGGTGCTGGCCGCGGCGGACAAGAGCGCCGAACTGTCGGTGAGTGACAGCGGCCTTATTGAAGGTGACGTGCGCGTCCCCAACATCATGCTTAATGGTGGCGTGGTGGGCGATGTTTACGCCAGCGAACGTTTGCGCATGTCGTCGAAAGCGCGCGTGACCGGCAACGTGTCGTACAAGATTCTGGAAATGGAAGGCGGCGCCACCGTCAATGGTCAGCTGATTCACGAGTCGGGTGATGCGCTGGCCTCCATCGGCACCACCGAGCGCAGTGAAGCGCCAGGCAACGATGAAGTGGTCGGCACCAGCACCGAACTCCCGCGCACGGTGTTGTCGAAGTAGCGCAAACGGGGTTGTACAGATTTTGGAGGTTGTGATGCAAAGTGAACTTGAGCAGGAAGTGATTTTCAGTGACGCGGCCGCCAACAAGGTGCGCGCCCTGCTGGATGACGAGGATGATTCGTCTCAAAAATTGCGCGTGTTCGTCACCGGCGGCGGCTGCTCGGGATTCCAATACGGCTTCAAGTTCGACAACGACACGGCCGAGGACGACACCGTCGTCGTCAAGAACGGTGTGACGCTGCTGGTCGACTCGATGAGCTTGCAGTATCTGCAGGGCGCCGAAATCGACTATCGCGAGAATGTCGAAGGCGCGCAGTTTGTGATTCGCAACCCCAACGCCAGCACGACCTGCGGGTGCGGCAACTCGTTCTCGACCTAGCTCAGGGCCGCCTCGGCGGCAAGCTGATGCAGCCGAGAAAGGCTGCCTTGCTCGCCCCCGTGGCGAGGTGCCAGGCCCCGGTCAGTTCGGCATGGCGTCGTTCGGCAAGCCAGGCAAAGGCGGCGCCCTCTACGTGTTGGGCCTTCAGCCCGAACGCAGCCGTGGTCTCGACCGACGTGGCCGGCAGCAATTCCGACAAGCGTCGCATCAACAGGCGGTTGTGAGCGCCGCCGCCGCAAACCAGCAGGCGGTTGCATGACCCGGCCTCGCGGGCAATGCCAATGGCGGTGATCTCCAGCAAGCTGCGCTGGATGTTCTCAGCGGGGTTTTCGCGCCAGCCGGGGAAGAGGGCATCGAGCCAAGACAGCGAGAAAAAATCGCGACCGGTGCTTTTTGGCGGTGGTCGTGTGAACCACGCATCCTCAAGCGCCGCCTCGACCAGTTTTTCTATCACCTGGCCGCTGGAGGCCCAAAGCCCTTCGTTGTCGAATGGCGCCCCATGCGTGAGTTGGATCCACTCATCCATCAGCGCGTTGCCCGGGCCGACGTCGTAGCCGATCAGGGGCTCTGCCGAGGTGCCAAGACGCGTCAGGTTGCTGATGCCGCCAATGTTCACCACAACCCGGCGTTCATCCGGGTGGGCAAAGATGGCTTGGTGAAATGCAGGCACCAGCGGGGCGCCTTGGCCGCCAAGCGCCATGTCGGCGCGACGGAAGTCGTGCACGACAAGGCAGCCGGTGCGCGCCGCAATCCAGTGCGGATTGCCCAACTGCAGGCTGGTCATCAGCCGGTCGCCGTCGTGGAAGACCGTCTGGCCATGCAGGCCAATGCCGGTTACCGATGCATCGCGCACCAGGGGGCGGATCGTGTCCACGTAGCAATCCGACACGGCCTGGTCCAGTGCCGCCCATTCGGCAGCGGTCAGCCGACTGTGCCCCTGTTGCAGCGCCAGCAGCGTCTGCCTTAGCGCGTCGGGCCACGCGCGCTGTGCAACCGCCTCGACACCGCGCCAACCCTCGCCGTCAATATGGCACCTGACCGCATCAATGCCGTCGAGACTGGTCCCCGACATCACACCGATCCAACGTGTCGGCGCCGGGGCCATGGGGGTGCTCAGTTGGGCAGGTCGGCGCCGTTCTTCATGGCCAGTTGTCGCGCGTTGATCTGCTCAATCTCAGCCAGCCAAAGCTGGACCTGAGGCGACCACTTGGCAACCTGTGAGGCTTGCAGCGGCGTGGCACGAGGCAGTGCAACCGTGACCGGATTCTTGTGCACACCATTGATGCGGAATTCATAGTGCAGGTGCGGCGCGGTGGCCAGACCGGTTGCGCCCACGTAGCCGATGACCTGCCCCTGGCTGACCCGGGAGCCGACGCGCAGTCCGCTGCGATAGCGCGACATGTGTGCGTAGAGCGTGTCGATTCCGCCGTTGTGCTGCACGACAACCGTTTGGCCGTACCCGCCCATGACCCCGCGATGCTTGATGCGACCATCGCCGGTGGCGCGGATGGGCGTGCCCGTTGACGCGCCGTAGTCGACGCCCTTGTGGGCGCGGATCGTGTTGAGGATGGGGTGACGGCGATTCGGATTGAAGTGGCTGCTGATCCGCGCAAAGTCGAGCGGGGTGCGGCGGAAGCCTGTTTTCAACGCTTCGCCCTTGGCCGTGTAGTACGCGCCACGGCCATCGCTGTCTTCGTGGCGGAACGCCTGCAACCGGCGGTTCTGGTTGATGAACTCGGCGGCAAGGATGCGGCCCTCACGCAGGCGCTTGCCATCTTTGTAAATTTCTTCGAATAGCACCGTGAAGCGGTCGCCCCGACGCAATTCCAGCGCAAAATCGATTTGATAGCCGAAGATCTCCGCCATCTCCATGATCAGGCGATTGGTGAGCCCGGCGTCAAGGCCCGCTGCGAACAGCGACGAATCGATCTGGCCGGTGGCAAAGGTCTGCCGATGCTCAACACTGGCCGTTTGGGTCTTGGCCTGCAGACCGTCGTCGGCGCGGCTGATGTGCAGTGTGGTCAGTTCGTCAAGCGCGTACTCCATGCCGGCCAGGCGCTGGTTCTGCATCTTGAAACGCAGGGTGTCGCCGACCCGGATGCGCGACAGGCGGCCAGCGTCACCTTTCAATGCCAACACCGCGGCCCAATCACCGCGGGGCATGCCCAAGCCTTCGACCAGGGTTGAAAACGTCTGCCCGCTTTTAACGGTCACCTCGACCCAGCCGCTTGGCGGACGCACATCGTCGGCCGGTCGCATGGGCGAGCGCGGCGTGGTCGTGTCGCGTTCCAGCCAGCCGGGCAGCACCAGGCGGGTCAGCTCAACCGGCGGCGCGATCAGCGGACTTCGGTTCGCGCTGGCGGAGGCGGATGAAATCAGGCTGTCGGCCTCGGGTTGCCCGTCGACCTGCGCCAGGAGCAATGAGGCGCCGATCATGCCGAATGCGAGGGTCAACAATATGTTGCGAGCGCTGCCGCTAGGGGGCGGCTGCTTATAATTGCGCTGTTCTGACACCTAAAAGTCCCCAGCGGCGATGTCTTGACATCACACGCATCAATATATGGTTGAGTTGGTACGCTCTCAGAGCGTGCTTAAGACAACACAAAACCTGAATTCGTGCAAGCACTTGGCTCAATTGTTTGGAGCGATGTCTGTCGAGCCGCCTGAGTGTAGCCACCCCTGCGAGTCCTAAATGCTAAATCTTGCTGAAATTACCCGCGGCACAGAAGCCGTCTTGCCCGCCGACGAATTGCCCAAGCGCCTCGAAGCCGCAGCACGCGGCAAGCGCCGTTTGCGCGTCAAGGCGGGCTTCGACCCGACCGCGAAGGACCTGCACCTGGGGCACACGCTGCTCCTGAACAAGATGCGCGCGTTTCAGGCCGCCGGCCACGAGGCCATCTTTCTGATCGGCGACTTCACCGGAATGATCGGGGACCCCACGGGAAAGAACGAAACCCGCAAGCCCCTGACCCGGGCCGAGGTACTGGAGAACGCGGAGACCTATAAGGAGCAGGTGTTCAAGATCCTTGACCCCAACCAGACCACGGTCACCTTCAACTCGAGCTGGCTCGATACCCTGGGCACCGAGGGCATGTTGCGCCTCGCCGCGCAGCACACGGTGGCCCGCATGCTTGAGCGCGACGACTTCGCGAAACGCTATGCGTCGCAGCAGCCGATTGCGATTCACGAATTTCTCTATCCGCTGCTGCAGGGCCACGACTCAGTGATGCTGCAGTCCGACATTGAGCTGGGCGGCACTGACCAAACCTTCAATCTGCTGGTCGGCCGCCACCTGCAACAGGCAGCAGGGCAAGTGCCCCAGGTGATCATGACGGTCCCGATTCTTGAGGGGCTGGATGGCGTCAACAAGATGAGCAAGTCGCTGGGTAACACCATCGGGCTCAACGACGCGCCGGACGACATGTTCGGCAAGATCATGTCGGTGTCTGACACCTTGATGTGGCGGTACTTCGACCTGCTCTCGTTCAGACCCCTGAGCGAGGTGGCCGAGCTGCGGCACCAGGCCGACGCCGGACAGAATCCGCGCGACATCAAGATGACGCTGGCGATCGAGATCGTTGATCGCTTCCATGGCGCAGGCGTTGGCGAGCGTGCACGCGGCGCGTTCTCCGCCCGCTTCAGCGAGGGGCGCCTGCCCGATGACATCCAAACGATCAGCGCCACCTGCGGTGACCAAGGCCTGCCGCTGGCCAAGGCACTCAAGGAAGCCGGACTTGCGGCAAGCAACGGCGAAGGCGCGCGGCTGATCGATCAGCGTGCCGTGAGGCTCGATGGCGAGCGCATTGAGGACAGAACGCTAGTGCTCGCCGCCGGCAAAACCTACCTGTTGCAGGTCGGGAGCCGGCGTCATGCCCGTTTGGCGCTGGCCGCCACGGCGTGAGTGACGCCGAGAAGCAAAAACAAACACAGCAATTACATGCACTTAGCGCATTTGTTGAGAAAGACGCGTTGACGGGTCATCAATTCACAGTATGATGCGCGCCCTTGCAGCGGTGGCCTTAGATTTTCGGACCACTGACTTGCCGCTCTTTAAGAACAAGAACAAGTGATTTGTGTGGGTGCTCTTGTGTTCGTATGGTTGCGTTATGGTGGCCATGTAGAACGTAGTGAGTATCACAAAAGCCTAGAGCTTTGGTGAGGACTCTG
>Ga0207884_1000268_pt1 | contig 40027 bp, 33 predicted proteins | sample MalvirmetaMSP144_FD_184236 | JGI IMG/M metagenome (GOLD analysis project Ga0207884, IMG submission 184236) | Marine viral communities from the Deep Pacific Ocean - MSP-144 (SPAdes) | ecosystem: Environmental > Aquatic > Marine > Oceanic | place: Pacific Ocean | collected 2011-07-08 | reverse complement strand
AGATCTGGAAGGCCGAAAAAGCGGCTGTGCAGGGTTCCGCACAGATCAAGAGCGATCTCGAGCAGGCCCGCATTGATATGGATGCCGCCCGTCGTGCCGGTGACCTGACCAAAATGTCAGAGCTGCAATATGGCCGGATTCCAGAACTGGAAAAGCAGTTGGCTGCGGCCAGTGAAGCGGAGACCCGCGAGACGCATTTATTGCGCAACAAGGTGACCGAGGAAGAGATTGCCGAGGTGGTTTCCAAATGGACCGGCATCCCGGTTTCTAAAATGCTGGAGGGGGAGCGGGACAAGCTGTTGCGTATGGAAGATGCTCTGCACAAACGGGTGATCGGTCAGCAGGAAGCCGTGGTGGCGGTGTCCAATGCAGTACGCCGCAGTCGGGCCGGGTTGTCAGACCCCAACCGGCCCAACGGTTCGTTCCTGTTTCTTGGCCCCACCGGGGTGGGCAAAACCGAGCTCTGCAAGGCGTTGGCCGAATTCCTGTTCGACAGTGTCGATGCCATGGTGCGCATTGATATGTCGGAGTTTATGGAGAAGCATTCGGTAGCAAGACTGGTGGGTGCTCCCCCCGGTTATGTGGGTTACGAAGAAGGTGGTTACCTGACCGAGGCGGTCAGGCGTCGTCCCTATTCGGTGCTGCTACTGGATGAGGTTGAAAAAGCACACCCCGACGTATTCAATATTTTGTTACAGGTGTTGGATGACGGTCGACTGACCGATGGTCAGGGACGCACGGTGGATTTTCGCAACACCGTGATTGTAATGACTTCCAACCTGGGGTCTGACCGGATTCAGGCGGTGGTGGAAGATCGCTCTTTCGATACCATCAGCTTTGATGAAGGTGCTGGCACGGATCTGTCGGACGACTCCACCACCAATGAAAACCGCTATCAGGCGATGAAAAATGCAGTGATGGATGTGGTGGAAGGCCATTTTAGGCCAGAATTTATCAACCGGATTGATGAAGTGGTGGTGTTTCACCCGCTGGGCAAAGGGCAGATTCGGGGTATTGCCGAAATTCAGCTCGGCCTCCTTAGAAAACGCCTACAGGATCGTGAGCTGTCGCTGGTTTTGTCGGATGAGGTGATGGACAAGATCTGTGAGGCGGGTTTTGACCCGGTCTACGGGGCTAGACCATTGAAAAGGGCGATACAACAATTACTGGAAAATCCTTTGGCGCAATCAGTACTGAGTGGCCAGTTTTCACCAGGGGATGAGATTACTGGGGACCTTGATGGGAGCGATGTCAGGTTTCACCGGACTCAGGGCCGTTCAGCCGACTGAGCGTTGCCTGTTGTCTGCAGGCCATCATGGGTAATCTGTGGCCAGCCCGAATCCGGGCTGGCTGCCACACCCAAGCTCCAATCGATTACTGACAGTTCTCCTGAATCATTGTTCGGGACTTTTCTATCCATTCATTTTGTTCTTCTGTACTGAGATAACGCACTTGATCAGTGTCCGGATCTTTTACTCTCAGCCTGCTGCCCCTTTGCAGGTTTTCAAGGTTTTCTCTGGCTTTAATACAGTTTTCCCTGGCAAGGGCCGCATCTTCAGCGGCTACCTCTTCAGATTTTTTGGTTTTCAGGTCCGGGGTCTTCTCTGATCCGTTGCTTTCAGGTATTTGGTCAGGCGTTGTTGCAGTAACTTCTTTACCCTTGCCGGGTGTGGGTATTTTTATTGTTTCAGCAGATTGCTCTACGGGCGGTTTTTCAGAGAAGTGCCACGCACCATCGGCATCCTGCCACTTGTAAACTTTTGCCGCGTGCAAAGGGAGGCACAACGCCATTGTCAGCAGAGCGAGAGCGAGGTTGTTGATACCTATCATGTCCGTGAACCTTCCGTAAACCTTGTGAATCGGATAAACCCGTATTGATTTTCGCTTATCATAGCGGATTTGGCGGTCGCGTGTTGAGTGCAAGGTAGCAGAACGGGGGCTATTTTTATGGGCGCGGATCACAACAACTGCTTGACGGGCTGGATCGGAGTAAATAAAGTACTGCGTCTGCGGGCATGCTAATTGTCCGCTAACTGGTTCCATACCAATCTGCCAAGTGAGCGTAAACAGCGTTCGCCAGGCGTCCAGACAGGCTTGTTTACCCACAGGCCTGACGCATCGAGTATCACGACCTTAGTCGTCGTCGGTAGCGTAATTGCACTTGCAGATCTGTGATGTCACAGCGTTTTGTTTGTTTCACCCTGGCGGAGGAACCGACTTTGTAGCTTGTTGATTTTGAGGATTTGCACAGTGGAACTACTGTCTGGCGGTGAAATAGTCATCCGCGCACTGAAAGATGCCGGCGTTAAATACATCTGGGGTTACCCCGGCGGCGCTGCGCTCCATATCTACGACGCCCTGTTCCAACAAACGGATGTACAGCATATCCTGGTTCGCCATGAGCAGGCCGCTGTTCATGCGGCGGACGGTCACTCCCGTTCTACCGGGGAAGTCGGTGCTGTGCTGGTCACCTCCGGTCCGGGTGCTACCAATGCCATTACCGGGATCGCTACCGCCTACATGGATTCCATACCTCTGGTGGTTATCTCCGGTCAGGTGCCGAGAGAGAAAATAGGTGAAGATGCCTTCCAGGAAACGGATATGGTGGGGATTTCCCGCCCTATCGTAAAGCACAGCTTTTTGGTCAAGGATGCCGCCGAGATTGCCGGTGTCATTGCCAAGGCATTCTATATCGCTGGCTCGGGCCGACCGGGCCCGGTTGTTGTCGATATCCCGAAGGATGTGACAGACCCCAATCACCGGGTGCCTTACGAATACCCCGAAAAAGTCAAAATCCGCTCTTACCAGCCCACCAGTAAGGGGCACTCCGGTCAGATCAAGCGGGCCATTAAAACACTGCTGGGGGCCAAGCGTCCGATTATCTACAGCGGTGGCGGGGTGATTCTGGGCGAGGCCTCCTCCCAATTAACGGAATTGGCACGGCTGATCAATGCGCCGGTTACCAATACTTTGATGGGCCTGGGTGCTTTCCCGGGCTCAGATCCCCAGTTTGTTGGCATGCTCGGTATGCACGGCACTTTTGAAGCCAATACGGCAATGCATCATGCCGATGTGATTCTGGCCGTCGGGGCCCGCTTTGATGACCGGGTAACCAACACAACCGGCAAGTTCTGCCCCTCTGCAACCATCATCCATATCGATGTGGATCCCACATCGATCGCCAAAACCATCAAGGCGGATATTCCCATTGTCGGTGCCTGCGATGTGGTGCTGCGGGAAATGGTTGATCAGCTGCAGGACAGTGGCAAGCGGCTGGATGAGGAGGCGATGGCAGACTGGTGGAAGCAGATCAATGAATGGCGCGACCGTCACGGTATTTATACCCAGTCCCGCTATGAAGCCAGTGGCGGCAATATTATCAAGCCGCAGGACGTTATCAAGTCGTTGTATCGGGCCACCGGCGGCGACGCCTTTGTCACATCCGATGTGGGACAGCACCAGATGTTCGCAGCCCAGTATTACCTGTTCGATCAGCCGCGTCGCTGGATCAACTCCGGTGGGCTTGGAACCATGGGTTTCGGGTTGCCTGCCGCCATGGGGGTGCAGCTGGCTCACCCCGATGCCATGGTGGCCTGCGTCACCGGAGAGGGCAGCATCCAGATGTGCATTCAGGAGTTGTCCACCTGCACCCAGTACGGGTTGCCGATCAAGATTATCAATCTGAACAACCAGGCGCTGGGCATGGTGCGTCAGTGGCAGGATATGCAGTACAGCAGTCGTTACTCCTCCAGCCTCTACGAAGATTCACTGCCGGATTTTATCAAGCTGGCTGAGGCCTATGGCCACGTGGGTATCAAGGTTACCCGGTTCGATGAGCTGGACCAGAAAATGGAAGAGTGTTTCAGCCTCAAGGACCGTGTTGTGTTTATGGACATTTACGTCGACCGTTCTGAACATGTGTATCCCATGCTGGTGGCACCGAACGGTTCCATGCGTGATATGTGGCTGAGCAAGACGGAGCGCACCTGATGAGACGCATAATTTCAGTTTTGATGGAGAACGAACCGGGAGCGTTGTCGCGGGTGGTGGGCCTGTTTTCCCAGCGCGGTTATAACATTGATACATTAACGGTGGCCCCCACTGACGACCAGACGTTGTCGCGCCTGACGTTGACGACCCACGGCAATGATCAGGTAATTGAGCAGATTACCAAGCATCTCCACAAGTTGATTGATGTAGTCAAGGTGGTGGATCTCACCGAAGGCCCGCATATCGAACGCGAGTTGATGCTTCTCAAGGTGAAGGCTTCCGGTCCGCAACGCGCCGAAATCAAGCGCTGCGTGGACATTTTTCGCGGGCAGATTATCGACGTGAGTGCCAATGCTTATACGGTACAGATTGTCGGCAACAGTGATAAACTCGACGCCTTCATTCAGGCGGTTGCGGGTGCCGAGATACTTGAGGTCGTGCGCTCCGGCGTATCCGGGTTGGCCCGGGGGGAAAAAGCACTGCGACTTTAAGCCCTTTTACGCAGAATGTCAGGGTGGCTAAAAACGACCATTCCGAGTTCCGTATTCTTTCAGATTAATAAATTAGACAGGTGAAAAAATGCAAGTTTATTACGATAAAGACTGTGATTTATCCATCATTCAGGGCATGAAAGTGGCCGTGATCGGTTATGGCTCCCAGGGACACGCCCACGCTCTGAATCTGAAGGACTCAGGGGTGGATGTCACGGTGGGTCTGCGCCCCGGTTCACCCACTGCGGCCAAAGCTGAAAATGCCGGCCTGGCCGTCAAGAGTGTTCCCGATGCTGTTGCAGCGGCTGATCTGGTGATGATCCTGACACCCGACGAATTCCAGTCCCAGCTTTACAAAAATGAGATCGAGCCCAATTTGAAGAAAGGCAGTACGCTGGCATTCGCGCACGGTTTCGCTATCCATTACAACCAGGTAGTTCCTCGTGCGGACCTGGACGTGATCATGATCGCACCCAAGGCGCCCGGCCACACTGTACGCAACGAGTTCACCAAAGGTGGTGGTATCCCCGATCTGGTGGCAATTTTCCAGGATGCGTCCGGTAAGGCCAAATCCGTGGCATTGTCCTATGCCTGCGGGGTTGGTGGTGGGCGCACCGGTATTATTGAAACAACGTTCAAGGACGAAACAGAAACGGACCTGTTCGGTGAGCAAGCGGTTCTCTGTGGCGGTTGCGTCGAACTGGTCAAGGCGGGCTTTGAAACACTGGTGGAAGCCGGGTACGAGCCTGAGATGGCCTATTTCGAGTGTCTGCATGAGCTGAAGCTGATTGTCGATCTCATGTACGAGGGCGGTATTGCCAATATGAACTACTCGATTTCCAACAACGCTGAATACGGCGAGTACGTGACCGGCCCGGAAATTATCAATGAGCAGTCCCGTGCGGCCATGCGCAACGCCCTGAAGCGTATCCAGAATGGTGAATATGCCAAGATGTTTGTTGCGGAGGGCGCTACCAATTATCCTTCCATGACGGCCTACCGTCGCAATAATGCAGCCCATCAGATTGAGCAGGTTGGTGCCGGCCTGCGTGCGATGATGCCCTGGATTGCCGCCAACAAGCTGGTGGACAAAGAGAAAAACTAAACGGGCCTGTTTCATCCGTGAAAACCGCGCCCTGGCGCGGTTTTTTGTTGTAGCCGTTAATTTTTAATAAGATGGTTTTTTCTGTAAAAACAACACACCATACACCACTGACAGGCAATGCTGAGGCGAAAAGATGACGGACAATGAAAAACAGGAAGCGGTTCCCGAGAACACCCCTATCGGGCAGGAAGTGCCGGTCGGTGGCCCTGAGCCCGCACGCCATAAAGGCATCTACTTGCTACCAAACCTGTTTACTACCGGCGCGCTTTTCAGTGGCTTCTATGCGATTCTGGCGGGGATGGACGGCAAGTTTCAGGCGGCCGCCATCGCCATCTTCGTTGCCATGATTTTTGATGGCCTGGACGGGCTTATCGCCAGAATGACCAATACCTCCAGCGAATTTGGTGTTCAGTACGACAGTCTGTCGGACATGGTGTCATTTGGTGTGGCTCCCGCCATTGTCGTGTTTAGCTGGATGCTCGATGAAGTGGGCAGAATCGGCTGGGCTGCCGCCTTTATTTATGCGTCCTGTGCGGCCTTTCGGTTGGCGCGCTTCAATACCCAGGTAGACTTGGTGGACAAGCGTTACTTTATTGGTATTGCCAGCCCGACAGGGGCAGCTCTGGTGGCAGCCATGGTGTGGAGCGGCTTTGATGCTGAGCCATCCACCGAGTTGGCACTGTTGGCCGCGCTGGTCACCGCTGTGGCGGGCCTGTTGATGGTATCAAATCTTCGTTACCGTAGCCTCAAAGGCCTGGACCTGAAGGGCAAGGTACCCTTTGTGGTGATTTTTGGTATTGCCATGGCGCTGGTCATTATTCTGATTGATCCACCCCGAATCCTGTTCCTGCTTGCTGTGGTGTATTCGCTGTCCGGGCCACTCGAGTGGCTGTGGCATAAAAAAAAGCGGGGATAAGGTTCTCTCTGGTTTAGGTGCTGAGGGGGGGAAGCAGTGGTTGGCAAAAAATGGAAAACCTGATTGAATAAACAGAGGGTTTCCAGGCCAGTCTTTAATGTGACCAAGAACGTGTATCACACAAGAACAGTGCAGCGACAGCAGGGCATCTTGCCCCGCTGTGCCGTTATGCATGTGCTGCTCCTGCCCTGAGGGGCAACGATTCTTTTTCCGGTTTTACTCATTCCTGTTTGCAAATATCTCCCTCCGTGCGGAGAATTCGCGTAATTATTTTGCCCTGTCCCGAAGGGTGGGGCGGATTATCTGGAGCAGCAAGTCATGGATAAACAACAGTTGGTAATTTTCGATACGACCTTGCGCGATGGTGAGCAAAGTCCGGGCGCTTCCATGACCAGGGAGGAGAAACTCCGAGTGGCCAAGGCGCTGGAGAAACTGCGAGTGGATGTTATCGAGGCGGGTTTTGCGGTATCGAGTCAGGGGGATTTTGAAGCCGTCAAATCCATAGCCGACACCATCAAGGATTCGACGGTGTGCAGCTTGGCGCGCACTACCCACGTGGATATTGAGCGCGCGGCAGAGGCGTTAAAAAATGCCCGCTCGGCACGCATTCACACCTTTATCGCCACGTCTCCGATCCATATGAAATATAAATTGCAGATGACACCTGATCAGGTGGTTGAGCAGGCAGTTTCCGCTGTGAAACTCGCCCGCAACAAGGTCGGTGATGTGGAATTTTCACTGGAAGATGCCAGCCGTTCTGAATTTGATTTTATGTGTCGTATCATCGAACAGGTGATCAATGCTGGCGCCCGCACGATCAACCTCCCCGATACAGTGGGTTACGGTTTTCCTGCGGAATATGCCGATACTATTGGCCGCCTGATGGCTGCAGTGCCTAATGCAGACAAGGCAATTTTTTCTGTCCATTGCCACAATGACCTCGGTCTGGCAGTTGCCAACTCCCTCGCGGCCGTCATGCAAGGCGCAAGGCAGATCGAATGCACCATCAATGGCCTGGGTGAGCGCGCCGGCAATGCTGCGCTGGAAGAAATTGTCATGGCGGTGCGCACCCGCAAGGATATCTTTCCGGTGGAGACTCGCATTGATACCACGCAGATTGTCGCTACCTCACGCCTGGTATCCAGTATCACCGGATTTCCTGTTCAGCCGAACAAAGCCATCGTTGGTGCGAATGCCTTTGCACACGAGTCGGGCATCCATCAGGACGGTGTGCTGAAGTACCGTGAAACCTACGAAATCATGAAAGCACAGGATGTGGGCTGGAGTACCAACAAGATTGTACTGGGCAAATTGTCCGGGCGGGCTGCATTTTCCTCAAGGTTGGAAGCGCTCGGTATTCAGTTCGACAGCAAGGCTGTGATGAATGAAGCCTTTCTGCGATTTAAGGAGTTGGCGGACAAGAAGCGTGAGATTTACGACGAGGATCTGCAGGCACTGGTTTCCGAAATACAGGTCAAGGAAGATGGCATTGAGCATATTATTCTGGGTGATCTGGCGGTAACGACCAAGACCGGGCAGCTGCCCAACGCGGCGTTAAGTCTGACCTATAAGGGTGAGCATTACCGTACGTCAGCGGATGGCGATGGCCCGGTGGATGCCGTGTTCAAGGCGATCGAAAAGCTGATCAATAGCCAGGCCGAACTCAAATTGTATCTGGTGAATGCTGTTACTGAGGGAACCGACTCCCAGGGCGAAGTCACTGTGAGGCTGGAAAAGGGGGGGCGTATCGTCAATGGGCAGGGGGCTGATACCGATATTCTGGTGGCCAGTGCCAGAGCTTACCTGAATGCACTCAGTGTGCTGGAGAATCCCGATCGACTGCACCCGCAATTGGGTGGAGTATAGTGTTGAAGCCTGTATCCCGGGAACTTCGTGACTGGTATCTCAGCACCCTGGGTGTTGTACAGTATCGGCTTAGGGATACTGAGCCTGTTGCGCTGGAATTTCAGCCGGAAACTGTCGCAGAAGTGGTAAATCCCGCTCCGTCTGAGGTTGTCGTTGAATTGCCAGAGAATCCCGAACCGTTGGGGGTCGAAGACCAACTGAGTGATTTGCACGAGGAGCAGATCGGCAGTTTCCGGCTGGCTTGCTGGCAACCCAGCGATGACTTGCTGGTTATCAACGGGTTGGCGCCGGGCAGCGTACCACTACAGGAGGAATCCGGCCTGCTTGTAAATATAATGCGGGCAATTGGCCGTCCCGGCGATACACTTTCATCTCCCCAGTTGATTGACTGGCCCCCGTCGGCGATGGATCAAGCCGACAGGTCGGGCGCAGAGGAGATGCTGTCAGTGTTCGTGGAAGCCCGTGTCAAAAAGCAGGGTGTGCTTTGGGTCCTGCTGATGGGTGAATTGCCTGCAACGCTGTTGCTGTCCCCAAGGTCAGCCTGCCCATCATCCGTGGGCCAGGTGGAGGAATTGCCCGGAGGTGCCCGGGCTATCGTCACCCCAAGTCTACAGGAGTTACTAAATGCTCCCGAGCTTAAAGGCGAAACCTGGCGGGCCATTCGGGTGATGAGCCCGCAACCATGATCCCCCGGATTCGCAACATGCTGGCCGCTGATCTGCCGTTGATCGCAGCCATTGAGCAACAGGTGACACCCCATCCCTGGCGTGAATCCCAGTTCAGGGAGAGCCTCGATAAACACCAGTGTCTGACCATGGTCCTACAGGACCAGTTGGTGGGTTATGCCGTTTATACGATTGTGCTGGGCGAAGCAGAGGTTCTGAATATTGCAATAGGACGGGATTACCAGGGCCGGGGTTACGGCCGACAATTGCTCAACCACCTGATTGACCTGATGACTGAACGGGCTGAACGATTGTTTCTTGAGGTTCGCGCCACAAATGAGCCGGCTGTGGCGCTGTATCAGGACGTGGGTCTGGTGGAGATCTGCCTGCGCAGAAATTATTACCAGAACGCTACCGGACAGGAAGATGCCATTGTTATGGCGATGGATTTCACCAGTTTTCAGTGAGTGCCAGTCCTCGTTGAATGTCTAATCTGCTACCTGGTTCCCTTTAAAATTGTGAACTGGTTCACATAGCCGACATTATCAGCACCGTTTTATGCCCGTTCGTCGCCAATTTTCTTACTTGCGACCCTCTCTTAGCTGCAGACTCCTTAAAATAATCGTCGATTGATAAGGAAGTAGCCTGTTATGGAAACGATGCCAGATGAGGCGGTACAAGCTGCCAAATTTGAAGTGGCAAAGTTGCTGTTGGAAAGACTCCCGTTCTTCCTGATGGTCACCTCGGGATTTTGTCTGATACAGATTTTTACCTGGGGCGGGATTTCAACCTATTGGCCGACCGGATTGTGGGTTCTTTACAGTCTGGGAGTCATTGTGCCCGGTTGGCTGCTCATCCGAAGGTTGTCTGTGACGTATGCGGTGGTTGGGATCAACCAGAAACTGGTTGAAGACATTAATAATCTGGCTATTGTTCTGGCTTTTATGACGGGACTGATCTGGGCCTTTGACAGTTTTGTTCAGTTTTATCTCAGGGAGCCAAATCAATGGCTTTATGTGTCTGCGTTAGCGGCTATTGCCGTGATCAGCGCAGGACTGCTCAGCTATAACCTCAAAGCTGCCCTGCTCGGGGCAGTGGTTATATTGCTGCCCTTGCTGATTGAAGTCTCAATCGCGGGCAGCGGTGCCAATCTGTACTTTATTTTTTTTGCAGTAGCAACCGTTGCCGTATTGTACTTCGGCCTGCGCCATCAACAGCGGACGCTGGAAAAAAACATCGTGCTTAGAAACGAGGCTGAGGCAGCGCTAAAACAACAGGAAGTGACCAGCTATCTGCTCGAACAGCACTGGCAAAATGCCCCGCTGCCGGCCATTCAGTGGGATCGGCAGCAGCGGATAACAGGCTGGAATCTCAGTGCTGAAAAGCTGTTCGGTTATCCCGTGGCAGAGGTGTTTGGTCGTCAGGGAGATTTTCTGGTGCCCCCGGGATCGCGGGATTCGTTTCGCGATATGTGGCAGGCCCTGATACAAAAGGACGAGCAGGGTTATTACGCTGTTCACGAAGTCATCGACAGGAACGGGCAGATAAAAATATGCGAGTGGCATAACACGCCGCTGACAAAAGATGGCAAGCTGATCGGTGTTGCCTCCTTTATCAAGGACGTGACCTCGCAGATTGCGGATCGGGAAACTATCAAATGGCAGGCGACCTACGATAACCTGACCGCGCTGCCGAATCGCAGCTGCATGATGAGTGAACTGGATGCTGCAATCTCACGGTCCCAGCGAAATAACCAATTCGGCGCTGTTATTTTTCTCGATCTCGATCACTTCAAGGATATTAACGATACCCAGGGGCATCATGTAGGTGACATGGTGTTGCAGTTTTTTGCCGAGTTATTGAGGCAGGCCGTTCGCAAGGAAGATGTGGTCGCCCGCTTTGGCGGTGATGAGTTTGTGGTGCTGATACAGGATCTTGGCACAAAAGCGACCAAGGCAAGGGCCAGAGTGCTCTCCATTGCCGATAAAATCATGGAGCTGGGTAAAACGGTCTGCAAGCAACGGGGGCTGGAATACGAAATCGAAGTCAGTGGCGGTATCGTGCTGTTTCAGGGTAATCGCTACTCGCCAAATGATCTGCTGAAGCAGGCCGACCTGGCGATGTATCGGGTGAAAAACTTTGGGCGCAAAGGGTTCAGTTTCTATGACGATTCTCTCGCGGTCGAGGCGGAATACCGGGTTAGCCTGATTCGGGAGCTGCGTCAGGGTGTTGAAAACAGGGAATTTGATTTGCACTTTCAGCCCATCGTCAACGCCGGTGGCGATATTGTATTTGCGGAATCACTGCTTCGCTGGAACCGACCCTCAAAGCGTATTGTGGCGGCCAGTGAATTTATTGAATTCATGGCGACGTTGCCGATGATGAACGAAGTGGGCCTGTGGATCTTTGAAAGTGCTTGCGCCAATCTCCGGCAATGGATTGATGAAGGACTTTGGTCGGAAGACGGGGTGCTATTTGTGAACATCAGTCCGAAGCAGTTGGAGAATGAGCACTTCGCTGCCGATATACGGAAGCTGATCAGCCGATATGCCATTGACCCCCACCAACTGGTGCTGGAGATAACCGAGGAAAGCCTGATTCATAATCTTGATGAGGTCGAGGGTCAGCTCCAGGATTTACTGGACCTTGGTTTGCGGATTGTACTGGATGATTTTGGCACCGGCTATTCCTCGCTGGCGATGTTACAGAAGTTGCCTGTGCACTTTGTCAAACTGGACCGGAGCTTTATTAACGATCTGGCTTCCTCGGAGAACACCTATTCCATTGTTAAAGCGGTCATCAAACTCTGTCAGATCATGTCCCTCGATGTGATCGCCGAAGGGGTTGAGACAGAGGAGCAATACCGTATTCTCGCCGATCTGGGCTGTGACTACTTCCAAGGTTACTATTTCAGCAAACCTGTGGACCCCGGGCAATTCAGGTCGCTGGTCCGCTCTGCATCAGAGGATGCCCTGTTGCGGCTGGTTAACTAGATTGGCTAGTGTATCTATTGCATCGGTAAAGCGTGCACTGAATGACCGGGAACCGGTATAGTCACAGAGCATTTTTTACGAGGTGAACTGTGGACAAAATTCCGGTGGGAATCAGTGCCTGCCTGATGGGCGATGAGGTGCGCTATAACGGTGGTCACAAGCGGGACGCCTATATCAATGGGACTCTGGCGGGCCACTTCAGTTTTCATCGATTCTGCCCTGAAGTCGGTATCGGTCTTGGTGTACCCAGGCCCACACTCAGGCTGATTGCCACAGATGATGATGTCAGGGCCGTGCGCACAGAGGACCAGTCATTTGATGTCACCGAGGAACTGGTGAACTACAGTCGGGAACAGTTTGCCGAGATCAGTCAGTTATCCGGACTCATTTTAAAGCGGGATTCGCCAAGCTGCGGTATGGCCAGAGTCAAGGTGTATGGTACGGCCGGGGCCAGGCCAGAGGGTCGCGGAGTGTTTGCCCGTATGGTGATGGATCAGTTTCCCTGTCTGCCGGTTGAGGAAGAGGGCCGGTTGGGGGACCCGGGGTTGCGGGAGAACTTTATTCAGCGGGTGTTTATCTATCATCGCTGGCGATCTGACTACTTCCCGGCGCTCAGTGTACAGAAACTCACGGATTTTCATGCCCGACACAAACTGATATTCATGAGTCACGACCAGAATCAGTGTCGGGAACTGGGCCGTATCGCGGCGCTTGCCCGCCCTGATAACCTGAACGCAGTTGCCGCAGAGTACCTGTCACTGGCCATGGACAATCTGAAAAAAATCGCCACGCGTAAAAATCATTTGAATGTCCTGCAGCATATTCAGGGATATTTGAAAAAGCAGCTTGATGCCGCAGACAAACAGGAACTGATTGAAATATTCGAACGCTTCGAACGAGGTGAGTTGCCATTGATCGTGCCTGTCACACTCCTACAGCACCACTTTCGAAAATCTCCGGACGACTATATCAATCGGTCCTGGTACCTGAACCCCTACCCGGCAGAACTGCGCCTGATGAATCTGCTATAAAATCGGGAAGTATGATCATGAGCAACAGTAAACCACTAAAAATTCCCTATCGTCTGATCCTGCTGGATCTGGTGGGTGCCGTGCTGGCGGCGATGGGTATCCTGCAGCTGATTGACGGTGGCGGTGTTGCCGCCTGGATCATGACCGTTGTGGGTTTTCTGTTGATGATGCCCCTGGTACTGGCGATTTTTCGTTTGCTGGCATCCCCGGGATCCAAACAGAATCACCATCAAGGAGATCGTTAATGGAGATTGTCTACTGGCACTGGCTGGTGTTGGGCATCCTGCTGGTGATCCTGGAGATCGTCGTACCCAGTTTTACCATCCTCTGGTTTGGTCTCGGCGCGGTCGTGGTGGGTGTGCTGTTGTGGTTGGTGCCGCAGTTGCCGATTGTGGGTCAGCTGTTAGTCTGGATTCTAGCTTCAGGCGGTTTCGCGCTGTTCTGGTTTAAATACCTGAAACCGCGAATGGTGGATAAAACCCTGGCCGGACTTTCCAGAGAGGCCGCCATTGGCGAGTCGGGCCGGGTCATAAAACTGCCGGTTGAACACGGCCGGGGGGTGGTGCGTTTTACTACGCCGCTGCTCGGTGCCGATGAATGGGAGTTTATCTGCGACCAGACGTTATCCCTGGGTGACCGGGTGTTCGTCAAGGAGTTTTCCGGTAATACCCTGGTGGTGGTGAAGCTAGATTGAGTAGCCGACCGGAATCGACCGGTTTTTGGAATGTTAACTGTTTACCGGAGTGAGTGGCATGGGTGGCACAGTTGTTGTTTTGGCAGTTTTGATACTGCTGGTTATTACCGTTGGACTGGGTGTCCGGATCGTGCCCCAGGGGAGCAAACATGTGGTTCAGCGGCTTGGCAAGTTTCACAAAATACTGCCGCCGGGGCTGAATATCATTATTCCCTATATCGATACCGTGGCCCATCGGGTTTCCACCAAAGATATCGTACTGGATATTCCTTCGCAGGAAGTGATCACCAAGGATAACGTGGTGATCGTCGCCAATGCCGTGGCCTATATCAATATCGTGGCACCGGAAAAGGCCGTCTACGGGGTCGAGGACTATGAGCTGGCGATTCGCAACCTGGTTCAGACGTCACTGCGTTCCATTGTCGGTGAGATGGATCTGGATGATGCACTTTCCTCCAGAGACCAGATCAAGGCCAAGTTGAAAACCTCCATATCCGACGATATTTCCGACTGGGGTATTGTGATGAAAACGGTGGAAATTCAGGACATCAATCCCTCCGGAACCATGCAGCAGGCCATGGAAGAGCAGGCTGCTGCCGAGCGCCAGCGCCGCGCCACCGTGACCCGTGCCGACGGTGAAAAAACGGCGGCCATTCTCGAAGCCGAGGGTCGGCTGGAGGCGTCTCGACGGGATGCCGAGGCCAAGGTGGTACTGGCAACAGCCACCCAGGAAGCGATCGAAAAAGTGACCGCAGGTATTCAGGACAAGGAATTGCCAGCGGTTTATTTGCTGGGTGAAAAATACGTTGAGGCGATGCGTGAGCTGGCCGTCTCAGAGAACGCCAAACTGGTGCTGTTGCCGGGTGATATTCCCGCTGCGGTCAGGGGGTTGATGAGTACGACCAAATAGCCCGTCTGTGTAAAGGGTTTCTGTCAACTGATTCTGCGCAAAAACGTTTTGTACGGATAGGGTTTAAACCTCTGTCGTATGATCTGACGGGAGAAATTACATTGGAGAACAGGACATTGATGTTGCGACTACCACTCATTTTACTGTTGTCCGTCATGGCAGCGGGCTGTAGCAGTCAGCGCCAATCCGGTTACGGTGCAACGGACGGTATTATTATCGATACTCAGGGCGTAGACATGTCCTATTACCGCGCGGACCTTGCCGACTGCCAGCGCTATGCTTCCGAGGTGCCTGTGGCGGAGCGAACGGCAACCTCCGCAGCAGGTGGCGCTGTGGTCGGCGGTGTTGTCGGGGCCATTGTCGGTGATTCCGGCACTGCCAAGAAAGGGGCCGGTGTCGGAGCCGTCACTGGTGCTATCAAGGGTGTGTCATCCGGTAGTGCCGAACGCAAACGCGTAGTCAAGAACTGTCTGCGGGGCCGTGGTTACCGGGTACTGAATTAGCTGCCAGGAATTTTTGATGTGGCGGGTCCGTCAGGCAATCAGCATCAAGGGGTAGGGCAGTAAATCGGGCAGGTCGGCCAACTCCGTGGCCGACAACTTTTCGAAGTTCATTTTTGACATCATGATCAGTGATTCTGCCGGTAGCCGCAAGCACAGTAAATGTCCCGGATGAATGGATTTAACCCGCTGAAAGTGCACTCTCACGCCATCAACCGGCAGCTGGTCAGCAATCTCCGCAGGCAGCGCTGTATCGCTCAACAGGGTGACATCCGATACCATCCCATTGACCGCTAGCCGTCTCACTACCTCCAGTGCCCGATGAAATTGTGGGGATGCGTCGTAAATCAGCACCAGTGGTTGGCTGGCTCGCGAGGATAGCCTTCGCGGGCGAGGTCTGGCCGAAGTACGGATCCGCCCCGGAAAAAAAATATCGTACCCCTCGTGGGATAATGCGCACGGCGCCAGCATCCCGCTCTCAATATGGAAGGTACAGGTCACCTGCTGTTGTGAAGATAACTGCTCCAGTAGTCGCTGTGCCCTGGATGACGCCATTTTGCTGGACCTGATCATGGCGTCCCGACCCAGTAACCGTTCCTCGCCCGAAAGGCTGGAAATTTCTCGGGCAAAGGGCAACCCCGCCGCGGCCAGCAATCGACTGTCCTCGATATACAGGCCGGCGAGCGATGCGTTTAGCCATCTCGCCATGGTCACCAGTGACAAAAGGCTGGCCTCGGTGATACTCAGCGCGTCCAGCGCGATTAAAATTCTGCGCTCAGTCTGCACGGTTATCGCCCCGCGTATTATCGACCGAAAATTTTCGGGCGACTTGTATCCACGTTTCAATCTTTGCCATCACCTTGCCGTTCACTGAGTCAGCCGGATACTCATCATGCTCATTGGGTTCACCAGCGGGCAGTCCCGTGAGTAGCGTGAGGGCCTCATCAATCGTGGAGATGGCATAGATATGAAAGGCACCCCGTTTAACGGCATCGATCACGCGCTCCTCTAGCATCAGGTGCTGGGTATTGGCAGCGGGCATCACCACCCCCTGGTCACCGGTCAGCCCGCGGGCATCGCAAATATCGTAAAAGCCCTCGATTTTCTGGTTGATACCGCCAATCGCCTGAACCTGCCCATGTTGATTAATCGACCCGGTCACCGCGAGGGATTGCCTGATAGGGATATCGGCTATCGCCGAGAGCAGCACAGTAATTTCTGCCACAGAGGCGCTGTCGCCTTCAATCCCACCATAGGATTGCTCGAAGACCAGGCTGGCAGTGACCGGTAGCGGTCGGTCTCTGGCATAGCGGTTCGCGATAAAGGCAGAGAGAATTAACACGGCCTTTGAGTGAATATTGCCGCCCAGTTTTACCTCGCGCTCGATATCCAGCACTTTGCCGTGTCCGAGCCGGGCCTGGGCAGTAATACGGGTGGGGCGGCCAAATGCGTACTCGCCCAGTTGGTAGACAGAAAGCCCGTTGATCTGGGCGATATGCTCGCCGCGGGTGTCCACCAACTGTATTTCCCTGAGGATGCTCTCATGGACCCGCTCCCTGAATTGGTCCATTCGCCTCGAGGCCGCCTCGATTGCGGCCCGGACATGCACGATGCTAATCTGTTCTGCATTGGCCTGCCCGGCAAGATAGTCACTCTCACAGAGCAGATCCGTGAGGAGGTTGAGATGCAGGGGCAATTTCTGGGCGTCCTCAAGCAGACGGGAGCCCTGCTCAATCACCCGCGCCACAGCGCTCTGGTCGAGTGGCCGAATTCCCTTGCGGTGTTGCAGTGAGGCGATCAATCGGGCGTAACCCAGTGTATTGGCATCGGTGCGGGGCAGCTCTTCGGACAGGTCGGCTGGGACTTTAAAGAGCAGGTTGAAATCTGGATCGTAGGCCTGCAGCAGGTAGTACACGGTTCTGTCACCCAGCAGAATAACCTTGATGTCCAGCGGTACCGGTTCCGGCTCAAGTGATTTGGTGCTCACCAGACTGAGCAACTGGTCAATCGACTCGATCCGTGCTTCCCGGGACTGTAGTGCGCGTTTGAGGGCATCCCAGGCAAAGGGATTGGTGAGGACCTTAACGGCATCCAGTAGCAGGTAACCGCCGTTGGCGCGGTGTAGCGCACCGCCTTTTATCAGGGTGAAATCGGTGGTCAGGGTGCCGTACTGTGCTTCATGCTCGACCCGGCCCAGCAGATTGCTCAGGGACGGGTTGTTTTCATAGACAATGGGCGCCGTGCAGGCCCCGCCGTTATCCACCAATACATTGACCCGGTACATCGGGAATTCGTGTACCCGGTTTTTCAGGTTTTCCGGGACACTGGAATGTTCTTCCTCTTCACGGAATGCATCCACATTTTCAATCACATCCTGTTTCACCAGAGCGAGGAACTCGACCACATCGGGGTAATCGGCGTAGCGGTTTTGCAGTTCCCTGAATATCTGTCCCACCGCATTCTGGACGATGGACTGATTCAGTTTTTTGAATTGTTCCCGGCTTGCTTTCACCCACATCGGCATTTTTTGCACAAGCCCTTTCAGTTCTTCCTTAAGCTCGTTAATTTTCTGCTCGATGGCAGTTTTTTCATCGTCGCTCAGGGCTTCAAATTCTTCCGAGGTAATGATTTTGTCATTGACCAGTGGCGCGAGTGTGTAGCCAGAAGGTGTTTCGAGCATTGAGATATTTCGTGCTTTCGCTTTTTCTTTTAACTCTGAAAATGCCTGTCGCTCCTGATCGTTGAATGCATCGCTAATGTCATTAAGCCTTGCTTTGTATTCCGCACTTTGAAATACGCCGGGAATGGTGACCAGCAAATCTTCAATGCATTGCTCCATATCCTTGCGTAACTGTTGCGCCAGGCCACAGGGCAGCCTTAACACTTTTGGTTGATGGGGTGCACTGAAGTTATTGACGTAGCACCAATCGCTCGGCTTCGGCCGGTCAAATGTCTGTTGGTGCAGAAAATCCTGCAACATCTCGTGTTTGCCCATACCGGAAGAGCCCAGCACGTAGATGTTGTAACCTTCGTGGCGGATTCCCAGCCCGAAGCGCAGGGCGTCAAGGGCGCGATCCTGGCCATAGTAATTATCGAGGTGCTCGAGTTCAGTCGTATCACCGAAGGGCAGGGTGGCTGGATCACAATGCCGGTAGAGACTGTCGGCTGGTAAAGGCAATGGCTGTTTGTTATTCACTGATTACTCTCTGTTGCGTCAAATCGGATGTGAAAAAAGGTGGCTTCACGCTGGACGAGCCGGTTTTATTATCAGTTTAGTGTCCGGATGCACTGTTGACCATATTGCAGAGGCCACGGCAGTTAAAGCAACTTCTACAGGCTTTATTGGCTCAGGAATGGGTGGTGCTCAGATGGCCAGAAACAGGCGACCGGCAACAACTATTGTTTTACCGGACGTTTTTGCAGTTTGCGTTGCAGGGTGCGGCGGTGCATGCCGAGACGGCGAGCCGTGGCGGAAATATTGCCGGCATTTTCTGCCAGAACCCGCTGGATATGTTCCCATTCAAGACGTTCCACCGAGGGCGGATCTTCTCTGATCCCGGTTGCCAAGGGGATGGCATCGGTATCGAATGCCGCGAGAATATCCTCCACCGAGGCGGGTTTGCAGAGGTAGTTCAGGGCCCCCAGCTTGATGGCTTCCACCGCCGTGGAGATACTGGAATAGCCGGTGAGGATCAGCACCTCGAGCTGGGGGTTGATCCGAATCAACTGCGGCAGCAGGTGAAGCCCTGACTCGGATTCCAGTTTCAGGTCCACCACGGCCCGGCGGGGGTTGTGTTGCCGGCACAAGTCCAGGGCCTCGGTGGCAGTGCCTGCGGTGAGTACCTGATAGCCGCGGCGGGTCATGGCGCGCCCGAGAATACGGGTGAATGTGGCATCATCATCCACGATAAGCAGATAGTGATTATCGGACATGGGCATCCTGTATCGGCAGAATCACTTTGGCTTCACTGCCGGATTCCCGGCCGGGTTTGATGTCGACGGTGCCGCCGTAGCGTTGCAGTGTGGCCTGGGTCAGAAACAGCCCAAGCCCCATTCCCTCTGGCTTGCTGGAGGTAAAGGCCGTGCCGAGTCTGCCCCGCAACCGTGGTGCAACACCGTCACCATAATCCCTGATGCAGAGCTCAATTTGCTGCCGGTCCCAGCGCACCTGTATGTCAATCCGATCGGGACTGGCATCGGCCGCATTGTTGAGCAGGCTGGTCAGTGACTGGGCGATGGTCGGGTGCAGGCGAGTGTGAATATCCGGCAGGTTATCCGGATAACGGATGTTGGCCTGTACGCCGGGACGCATCAGCTGCCAGCGTTCGAATAACCTGTCAAAGTAATGTTGCAGGGCGATATCTTCCCCGCCGTCGGCGCTGCCTTCCGCAGTGGCCACCAGTTGCTTCAGGGTAAGCCGACACTGTTCAATCTGCTGCTGCAAGGTGTTCAGGTCGTCATTTGAACCGGACTGGTCTGCCACCATTTCGTCTGCCAGAATTTTCATGGTGTTGAGTGGAGTCCCCAGTTCATGGGCTGTACCCGCAGCCAGTGAACCGATGGCCAGCAGCTGTTCATCCCGCAGCTGGTTTTCCCGCTGTGTGGTCAGCTGTTCCTCCTGCTGTTTCAAGGTGCGGGCCATACGGGTCACAAAATAGGTAATCAGCCCCGCGCTGACCGCGAAGTTAAGCCACATGCCAAGAATATGCAGATTGCTGACGCCGTCGTGATGATGGCCTGGCGCCAGGGCTGGAATGGGCAGGTAAAAGTTCAGCAGCCAGCTGTAGGCCGCCAGTGAAAGTAGCGTTATGGTCCAGGTATAACGCAGGGGCAATGTGGTCGCCGCAATGCTGATGGGCACAAGATAGTAGGAAATGAACGGGTTTGAGGCGCCGCCACTAAAAAAAAGCAGGGCAGTAAAAAACAGGATGTCCACCAGTAGGTGGCAGAAAAATTCCAGTTCGGTAATGATTGGGTAACGGAAGGTGCGCCACCAGGTGGTGGTAATGACAATGGCGTAGAGGGCGAGAATGGCTCCCAGGATCAGTATGGGTAACCCGATATCCCGGATCTGACTGAAAAAAAGCAGGGCCAGAATCTGGCCCCCAAGAGCGATGTTGCGGATGACGCTCAGCTGGCGCAGGTTTTGCCGCGCTGCCGAGTGTCTGAATGAATCAAGGGTGGTGACCATGACCGGATATTACCAGAATGGTCAGGTTACCAGTGCAGAGTTGCTGCCAGATAAATATTCCGGCCTGCCCCCGGTAACCGCTCTCCCAAAGCTATATCGCTGTCGCCATTGCGGTTGTAGCCGGCGAGGTGATCCTCGTAGCGATTGTCGAACAGGTTTTCCACGCCGCCGGACAGAGTCAGTTGCGGTGTCAGCCGGTAGCTGCCGGACAGATTGAGGATCCCGTAGCCGGCGGTTTTTTCCTCCTGATTAAAGTCGGATACCTTGTTCTGGCTGGCGTAGAGCACCGATTCCAGGGCCAGCATCAGGGCGCGCTGTTCGTAGATCAGGGACAGGCGGTTGTTGAGAGGCGCCACCCGGTACAGGTCATCATCCTCATCCCGGCGCTTGCCGCGCACATAGCTGAGGTTGCCCTCCAGGCGAAGGGTGGAGGAAATCAGGTAGCCGTAGCCCATGTCCGCGCCGTACATTTTGGCGTCCACATTGTCGAACATCAGTGCCGCCTCACCGCTCATCATGGTGCTGAGCATATTGGCGGTGGCATTGTCGGACGGTACGCCCTGGATGTAGTCGTCGATGTGGCGGTAGAACAGTTGGGGTGTTGCCCAGGCTTTGCCGGTCTGCCAGTCGATACCGACAGTGACCTCGTGGGCGGTTTCCTCGTCCAGGTCCAGATTGCCAATATAGTTGCGACCGTCCGCCAGACCACCGGTGGCTGTCAGCGGCAACCAGAGGTAGCGTTCCTGGTAGGAAGGCGCGCGGTTCTTGCGGCCCAGGCCCAGGTTCAGTCTGGTGGTATCGGTGAGCGGAAGGCTCAGGTTAAGGGCCAGGTCAAGATAGGTAAAATCTTCGTCCAGATCGCCGTTGTTAAAAACTGTCGCCAGCATATTGGCATTCATCGCCATCATTCCCGTCAGGCCGCTGGCGCCGACGGACTCGCTGTTCATTTTCACCCGGTTGACCCGCGCGCCGGTCTGCACATGCCACTCGCCGATGTCGCCTTCCCACTCGGTGAAAATGCCGTAGGTGTCCCGTTCCGCATCGTTGAAGTTGGCCACTTCAAACATCGCGTTGTTGGGGTTGGAGATGGTGGCCGTGTGGACCGTCTCGTTGCCGTCCGAGCCCAGGGTCAGAAAGCCGCTGACCATCGGCCAGCGGGCCTGCAGGGACCAGGCGGTATTGTGGGCGGTGGTGTTGTTGATACGGTACCTGGCCAGCGAGTCGGGGGCGGTTCGCTGGGAATAATTGTCCATTTTGTGATCGACGTGGTTGTAGGAGAGATGGCCGCTGAGGACAACCTCCCCGAGGATGGTGCTGACATTGGCGCCCACGGTATCGCCGTCGATGTAGTTGATGTCCATGGGCAACGCGGGGGTGCCCGTGTCCCGGGTGTCCAGCTCTCCGGTATAGATTTCGATGCTGCTGTTGTCGTTGCGCCAGCCGTAGCTGAGGTCGTAGCGGCCCCGCCGGTACTGGCTGCCACCGATCTTGTCATCGTCGCCGACGCGGGTTTCGTTGCCTTCGTCGTGACTAAACATTGCTGACAGTTTATGGCGGTTGTTGGCCAGCGTGGATTTCAGGGCGGTGTTGGAGCCATCGCTGACACCGTTGAAACGGCTGGCGATGGAGCCGGAGACGTTGAAGTCATCACTGTCGTTGAATTCGCCGCGGTCCAGGATGGCGGTGATGTGCCCGCCGATGCTCTCCTGGGCGGCACTGACCGGGGCGATGCCCCGATCCACATTAAGGGATTTCAGCAGCAGGGGCGGTGTGTAGGTCAGCGGTGCGTCCATGGCGTTGGGACCACCAGTGAGAGTCGGTGCGTGGTCGATATGAATGCTGACGCGGTCGCCGTAGAGTCCGCGGTATTGAGCGATTCCCGTCACCGGACCGTTGCTGTTGACGTTGGCGCCGGGCACACGTTTCAACAGTGCCGAGCTGTCCAGCAGCGGGAGCTCTCCGGGTGATCTGTCCAGCGTCAGCAGGGTCGAGGACTGTACACCGGTCACCTCGATTTCTTCGGGGATGTTGTGATCCGCTAGTATCGGGGCGGGTAGGGTGCTCAGCAATAGCGTGGCTACAACAATGTCGCGCTTCACGGGGCCGTCCTTCTGGGTCATATCGAATGGCCGGCATCTTACTGTGGAAGCAACCCTTTGGGGATGTGACAAATTGTCGCACTTGCTGGTCCGCGGCCATCAATGTCGGGTCGGAAATTCACTATCAAAAGCGGCCACTGCGGGCCACAGGAAGCTGCCAGTAATAAATACCCTTGCCGACTTCTTCGGCGAGTCTGGCGATCAGACTGTCCACCTGTTGTTCAGGCAACAGGATTTCAAACTGCACCCGCTTCCGGCGTCCGCTCACCTGTTCAGCAATGGAGAGGCGGCCCTGCTCACCGTGACCGTGTACCGAGTAGGAAGTAAAACCGCCCAGTTCTTCCAGTGAAAGTAGATAGTCCACCAGTTCCTCTTCCAGTTCGGGGGTGATGTTCAGTACCAGCAGGGTGTTCATACGGTTTCTCCTGACAAGTTGTTATGGTCAGTGCTGTGAAAACGTCGATAGATGACCGGCAGCAGGAACAGGGTCAGCAGAGTGGAGCTGATCAAACCGCCGATCACCACGATGGCCAGGGGCTTTTGTAATTCAGAACCGGGCCCGCTGGCTGCCAATAGAGGTAACAGGCCAAAAGCGCAGGTGCTGGCGGTCATCATCACCGGGCGCAGACGCCGCAGTGCGCCCTGTTTCACCACGTCGGCCATGGGCAGGCCCTTCGCTTGCAGGTAATTGAAGTGGGACATCATCACCACGCCATTCATCACCGCGATACCGAGCAGGGCGATAAAACCCACCGAGGCGGGAACGGACAGGAACTGGCCGGTGAGCCACAGGGCCAACAGGCCGCCGGTGAGCGCGAAGGGAATGTTGGAGAGAATGATGGCGGTCTGTTTCAGGGAACCGAAGGTGATGAATAGCAGCAGGGCGATCAGGCCCAGTGCGACTGGCACCACCAGTGCCAGTCGGGCGGCCGCCCGCTGCTGATTCTCGAACTGGCCACCCCAGGCCAGAGAATAGCTCTGGGGCAGATCGATATCTGCGGCGATGGCGGCCTTGGCCTCATCGACGAAGCCCACCAGATCGCGGCCCTCCACATTGGTGCGCACCACTGCAAAGCGCTGGCCGGACTCGCGGGAAATCCCAACCGGTCCTTCGATGCGGCGGATATCTGCCAGCTCTGCGAGGGGAATGGTGCTGCCATTGGCCAGGTTAATGCGGCTCTGTTGCAGTTGCATCACGCCGTCCCCCTGGGGTTTGTGATAGCGCAGCATCAATGGCACCCGGGCGGTGTGTTCGATAATGTTACCCAGGGGCAGCCCCTCGATCTCCGCCCGCAGGCGGTTCTGCAGGGCTTCCACGTCGATGCCCAGCATGCCGGCCCGTTGGCGATTGACGGTCACCTGCAGGTACTGGGCACCCTCGTTAATGGTGGCGGTGGTATCCACGGCGCCGTCGATGGTCTCCACCCGCGTGGAAATAGCCTGGGTCAGTTGGTTTAATGTGGCCAGATCCGGGCCGAACACCTTGATGGCGATGTCACCCCGCGAGCCGGTTAGCATCTCCGAGACGCGCATGTCGATGGGCTGGGTGAAGCCGTAGTTGATGCCGGGGAAGCGCTCCAGTACCGTGCGCAGCTTCTGCTCGATTTCCGCCTTGCTGTCGGCCTGCCATTCCGCCATCGGTTTCAGTTGCAGGAACACGTCGGTCTCGTTGAGGCCCATGGGGTCCATGCCAATTTCATCAGAGCCGCTGCGGGAGACGATGCGCTGAATTTCCGGCACATTACTCAGCAGTTCCTTTTCCACCTGTTTGACGATGCGGGTACTGTTTTCCAGATTGATGGAGGGAATCGACTCCAACTGCACGATGATGTCGCCCTCATCCATGGTGGGCATGAAGGTTTTGCCCACCAGCGGGAACACCAAAACCGATACCACCAGCAGTGCGGCAGAACCGCCCACCAGCCAGAGGGGTTTGGCAAGCGCCTTGTCCAACAGTGGTTCATAGGCTCGCAGCAACTGGCGGCTGAGCCAGGGCTCGCGTTCGCTGCCCTTGCGGATCATGAAGGATGCCAGCACCGGGATGGCGGTGAGAGACAGCGCCAGGGATCCCAGCAGAGCGAACACGATGGTCAGGGTCACCGGGCCGAACAGTTTGCCTTCCAGCCCCTGCAGGGTCAGCAGTGGCAGAAACACGATGACGATGATGGCAACACCGGAGGTGACCGGCACCGCCACGTCCTTTACTGCCCGGAAAATGATGTGCAGACGGGGTAGGGGCGTGCCGCCGTTTTTCTGTCGCACCTGCTGTTGGCCCAATGCCGAGACAATGTTCTCGACAATAACGATGGCGGAGTCCACCAGCATGCCGATGGCAATCACCAGGCCGCCGAGGCTCATCAGGTTGGCGGACATGCCCATGCGGTCCATCATGAAAAAGGTGAACAGCGCCGACAGGGGTAGAACCAGTGAGACGGTCACCGCGGCGCGCCAGTTGCCGAGGAACAGCACCAACAGGATTACCACCAGTACCACCGCTTCCAACAGCGCCAGGCTCACTGTGCCCACCGCCCGCTCGATCAACACGCTGCGGTCGTAGAATACATTGATGGCAGTGCCCTCCGGCAGGCTGGTATGCAGTTCTGCCAGTTTGTCCTGCACGCCGTCCACTACGTTTCTGGCGTTGGCCCCGCTCAGGCCGATCACCAGCCCCTGTACCACTTCTCCCTCGCCATTGGCGGTGACTGAGCCGTAGCGCTCCAGGCTGCCTAGGGAAATGTCGGAAATCTGGCTGAGGGGAATGGACTGGCCGAGGGCGTTGTCGAGGCGAATGGCCGCCAGATCCTCCAGGGAGGTGAGGGCACCGGCCACTCGCACCAGGATGGCTTCCTCGCCCTGATCCAGTCGGCCAGCCCCATCGTTGCGGTTGTTGGCCTGCAGGGCGGCGACGATATCGGCGTTGGTTACCTGCATCTGAGCCATTGCCTCCCGGCGCGGTGCCACCTCATAGGTTTTGACAAAACCACCCAGCGCGTTCACGTCGGCCACGCCGGGCACCGTGCGCAGAGCGGGGCGGATGGTCCAGTCCAGCAGGTAGCGCCGCTGTTGCAGGGAGAGATTGTCGTTGTCCACGGTGAACATGAACATGTCACTGAGCGGTGTGCTCATGGGGGCCAGTCCCCCGCTGATATTGCCGGGCAGATCGCTCCAGATATTGTTCAACCGCTCGGTGACCTGCTGGCGGGCCCAGTAGATGTCTGTTCCCTCGGCGAAGTCCAGGGTGATGGCGCTGAGGGCGTATTTGGAAATGGAGCGCAGCACTGTCTGGTCGGGGATGCCGAGCAGTTCCACTTCGATGGGCTGGGTGATCAGTGATTCCACTTCTTCCGGTGTCATGCCCGGCGATTTGATAATCAGTTTTACCTGGGTGGGTGAGATATCCGGAAAAGCATCGATGGGCAGGTTCAGCATGGCACGGCTGCCGAAACCGATCAGCAGCAGAGTCAGTAAGCCGATCAACAATCGCTGGCTGAGGGAAAACTGGATCAGGCGACTCAACATTATTCGCCGCCTCCGAGTCCCAACTGGATACCTTTCAGCAGGGCTGTGCCCTCCACCACCAGCTCTTCGCCGGGGAAAATGCCTCCAGTGGCCAGGTAGTGATTGCCCATGGGTAACAGAGCGACGGCTCGAGCTTCAACGCCATTTTCACTGCGCACATAGATAGTGGTGGCGTTGCCGGAATGGGTTACCGCTGCGGCGGGCACCAGCACACCCCGGGCCAGGGGCGGCAGGGTCAGCATCAGGGTCTGGCCCGGCAGAGAGGTCTGTGGTTGTTCCAGGGCCGCCATGATATCCACCATCTGGGTGGTGGGGTTTACGGCGGCATTCTTGTATTTGAGGATCGCCGTTCTGTCTGTGTCAGTCAGTTGCAGACGGTCACCCACTTCCAGGCTTGCTGCCAGCACTGCGGGTACAGCGGCTTCGAGCCATAGCTCGGAGTCCGCCTGCAGGGTGGCGACCGGGGTGTTGGCGGGCACCGCCTGTCCGGCATTGAACAGGCGTTCACTGAGTTTTCCTGCAGCCGGAGACTTGATCGGGTATTCACCGGGTTGCCGTTTGCCGCTGGGCAGCTGGGCCAGGTCTGTGTCAGTAAACCCGGCCCTGGTGAGTTGTTGCCGGTGGGATGCCAGGGTGAATTCCACCTGCTGTAGACGGCGTCGGGTCTGTTGTAGCCGCTGCCTGGCGATGATGCCCTCCTTGAACAGTTCGTTATCACGGTCGAATTCATAGCGGGCCTGCTCCAGGTCGTGGTGGGCTTTCAGCCAGGATTCCTCCACGGCCATCAGGCCTGGACTACTCAGAGTGACGATGGGTTGTCCGGCGCTGACAGCATCCCCCGGAACCCGGTGCCAGCGAGTCAGGGTGCCGCTGTAGAGAGCAATGGCCTGGGCGCTGTGTTCGGGGGAGTTGATGACCGTCGCGGGTATGCTGTTGCCGTCGCGTAAGTCGGCGCTGCGGGCGGGTTGGAAAACCAGCTTCATGCGGACCGCTTCATCCCGGCTCAGGGGGATGGCTTCTGCTTCCTCTGCGCTCACCTTGCCGCCGGTCATCAGTGCCAGGGACAGGGCCAGTGGCAGGGCGAAAGAGAACCGATTGGTGGTCAGTTCCGACGGTTCCTTGGGGGCTTTCATGGCAGTACTCCAACGGTTTGGTTGAATTCGGAGACCAGTCGCTGCTGATCCAGCTCGGTCAGTTGGTATCGCAGGCGACTCTCCCGGTACCGCTGCAGGGCTTGAATGGCGGGCAAAATGTCGGTTTCGCCCAGGGAGAAGGCTTTTTTTGCCATTTGCCAGTGCTGGCGATGCAGTGCCTGCTGCTCCCTGCCCAGCTCAAGGGAACGGCGGGTGGATTCCAGCTGGTGCTCTACTTCGTGCAGTTGTTGTTGTAACTGTCGGTGGGCTTGTATAACGCGGACTTCCGCTTCCGTGGCGGCAAGGCGCGCGGCACTGCTTTTTGCGGAAATATAGTTGCCACCGCCGAAAGGCATGGTGATGGCGATGCCGAGACTGTCGATATCCTCCTCGCCACTGCTACCGCGCTCCCGGCGCATGCCCATGAACAGGGTGGGGTTGCCGGCGCTATCGTGTCGCGCCAGTTGCGCCTGCAGTTGTCGGCTTTCCGCCTGATCCTGCAGGAAGCCCAGCAGAGGGTGCCCGGAGTCGATGGCCTGTCGTTGGCTGCGTTCTTCCGAGAAGGCCGCTGACGGGCGCAGATGAAGACCGGTGACTATCTGGTAATTGCGTTGGGCGTCCACCAGCGCCGCCTCACTGTCCAGCAACCGCTGCTCAGCCTCCAGCACCAGTCCCCGGCTTTGCATCAGCGCGGATCTGGCGATGCTGCCGGTATTGTGGAGGGTTTCGCTGATCCTGAGCAGCTCTCGGGTGTCATCCAGTGCCCGGCGAGCCTGGGCGAAGGCGATGTCGGTGCGACTGAGTTCGTGCAGGCTCTGGCGCACCAGCCCGGCGGTTTTCAGAGTCAGGTATTCCTGCCAGCTGTCGCTGGCCTGCCGGTATTGGTCGCCCAGGTTGGCATTGTCCCGGCGCTGTCCCCAGCGCCACAGATCCATTTCCACACCGGCCTCCATTTCCCGCATGCCCTGGTTGTCCGCCTGCTGGTCATCCCAGTAACCGGCGGTTGCCCTGGGACGATTGGCCAGCCAGTCGCCGGCAAAATGCTGTTGGGCCGAGGCCTGATCGCGGTAGGCGTTACCCAAAGACTGTTCCGGGGCCTGCTCCATGGCGGCCCGAAACACCTCGGCATAGTCGAGGGAGTCGCTGCTTTGCAGGATGGCGTGTTCCGGCGATTCTGCCATTGTCCCGGGGGCTAAGAGCAACACTGCCAGGCCGAGACCCAGGGACAGTCTGTTGCGAAAGGGATGTCGTTGGGAGCGTTTCACGGCCTTGTCATTCCTGTCAGTGAATCTGTCGGGAATGTTAGGGGGGTGCTTGTCAAAATTATGTCTATATGAGCCCCGCTTTTGACAACTTTTTGGCAAAGGGATGGGGATACTGACGGTATCGATAACCAAACCCGCTATGATGGTGGGAATCGGCCTGGGCGGGAGGAACGATGAACATACTGGTGGTAGAAGACAACAGGGATATTGCAGAGAACATTGCCGATTACCTCGAACCCCGGGGGCACAGTCTGGACTTCGCCGCCGACGGCAGGCTCGGGCTGCAGCTGGCCCTCGACCACGACTTCGATGTGATCGTGCTGGACCTGATGCTACCGCGCATGGACGGAATGACCGTCTGCCAGAAATTGCGTGAGGCCCACCGGGCAACCCCGGTGCTGATGCTGACCGCCCGGGACCAACTCGATGACAAACTGGCCGGGTTTCAATCCGGTGCCGACGACTATCTGGTGAAACCCTTTTCCGTCAAGGAGTTGGAGGCACGGCTCCACGCGCTGATCAAGCGTGTTCACCACTTTGGTGATGGAGCGGTTCTACAGGTGGCCGACCTGTCCTTCAACCAGCAGACCCTGCAGGCGAGCCGCGCCGGTATGCCGCTGGAGCTCAACCCCACCCAGCGCAAACTGCTGGAACTGCTGATGAAAAGCAGCCCGGCGGTGGTCAAGCGGGACCGGTTGGAGGAATTGATCTGGGGCGATCTGCCCCCAGACAACGACGTGTTGCGTACCCATATCTACAGTCTGCGCAACATCATTGACAGGCCGTTCGAAAAAAAGCTGCTGCACACGGTTCACGGGGTCGGCTACCGCCTGTCGGACACCTGACCGCTTCGCTTTTACTTTCACTCTTGTCGAGCAGGGTATCGTCACATGTACAGGAACAGCCTCAAGCGCCGCATTATTTTTACCACCGTCATTATCGTCACGGTGGTCAGTACCCTGTTTGCCGGATGCCTGCTGTTGATCAAGCAACGACTTGAGGAGACCACCTTTGGGCGGCTGGTACACGAGCATCTGGAAATTCTGATCAACGAACCGGCGTCGGCAGAAATATTGTCCCATGCACTGTTCAATGAATGGCGTTTCTACCGGGGTGAGGGTGTGGCCAGGTTGCCGGAGTCCATACGGCAACTGCCCCCGGGTTCCTATCACAGCATTAATATTGATGACCGCTTCTACCATCTGCAAATTGAGCAGATTCCCGAGGGCAAGGTCTACCTGAGCTACGATGTCACTGAATGGGAGCAGCAGGAGCACGCGTTGCTGGCAACCCTGTTTTACGGCCTGGTGGTGGTGTTGATCGTGGCCGTGCTGATGGCCAATCGTTCCTCTCGGATTATTCTGTCGCCGGTGAAGGCCTTGACTGCGCGCCTGACCAATATCGAACCGGGGGACCGAGGGGTGCGCATTGCCGGGGAGTTTCGGGGCAGCGAAATCGGCCAGATCGCCTCGGCATTTGACAACTATTCCGCACGTCTGGATCAGTTTGTGGAGCGGGAGCGATCTTTTACCGCTTCGGCCAGCCACGAACTGCGCACGCCTCTGTCGGTGATGCTGGGGGCGGTGGACGTGCTCGACGCCAATGTGGATTCGCCGGTGGCGGAGCGCGCTCTGGGGCGTATCAGGCGCGCCTGCGGTGAGATGCAGGCCTTTATTGAGGCCACTCTGTTCCTGTCCCGGGAGGGAGGCAGCGGCATCAATCGGGGCGAGCCGGTCAACCTTCCAGACTTGCTGGAGGAGGTTGTAGATGACTACCGGGACAGAATTGCCGCAGCAGCTATCGAAGTGCAGGTTGAGGCATCTTCGCCAATGTTACTGGATGTGCCGGCAAGCATCGTCAAGATTACCCTCAACAACATCCTGCTCAATGCCATTGAGCACAGTGAAGGAGGTCGCATCCGGGTCGCGCTGAAGGACAGCCGCCTGACCATCGCCGATACCGGAGCGGGAATCCCCGGCGATCAATTGCCCCACGTGTTTGATCGCAGCTACACCACCAAGCCCTCGGGCACCGGTATGGGGCTTAACCTGGTGAAGCGCATCTGCGATCGCTTTAACTGGCGGATCGAGATCGACAGCGAGCCGGGAAGGGGGACTACTGTTGTCGTGATTTTCCCCGATAACGACGGTACCGACAGCAGCGTGGCTTGATCAATGGCTCAACGCAGCAACAACAGCGGAATTTTTGAATTGATCAGCATCCGCTGGGTCACACTGCCAAACAACAGTTGTAGCAAAAGTCGAGAGCTTCCTGAAGGGTTTGACGACCATGTCTTCTTCTAATCACTACATTCTAAATAGGACTGCAGCCGATCGGTTCAACTTGATCGAGAGTGTATGGAAGATGAGGGTAATGCTCATCAAGGTGCTTGATCTTTGCGTGGACAGATGATGTATCACCAGCTTTTATAAAAGCTGCACTCCCAGGCAGAATGAAGTATTTACGCAATAGTCATGCACAGGCATTTTCTTGTGCAATCGCGGTATGTTTGGGAAATGATTTCTCGTAAACGAAAGTCAAGGCGAAGGTTTTAACCAAATGTAGGGAAGCTATACGTTTGCAACACCCTATGGTACGATTTTTGCGTTATGCCGGATAAACTGTCTGGGCGGATACAAACTTCTATTTTCATCATGTGCGATCAAGAGAAGGAAATTCTTGCATGGGTGTATTTTATCTGGCCGCAAGAGCACGCGCAAAGCACAAGCTCGGACTATTCGGTCTATTGTGTTTGTTGTCATTACCCTTTTCCTGGTGTCTGGCGGACCAGGCCGAAAATCAATCATCATGGCGAACAGCGGTAGTTCAGGTCCTCGCCTACAAAGGAGATGAGCTCTATAACCAGGGTTCTGGCGTGGTGGTTGCTGATGACGGCGTGATTATCACCAGCGCACATCTTCTTGAGTATGCTGACAAATATGTTGTCCTTGATAGTCAAGGGCAGGAACTGCAGGCCGTGATGGTCAAGGCGGACGCCGCCAGTGATATGGCAGTCCTGCGAGCGGCTTCTCTGACGTCTTCTCCTCTGATTTTTTCCCAAGCTGCAGCCTCGGACAAAGGCACGCTGGAGGTGGCTGGGTATTGGCACAAAACCGAAGAAACGCCACGTAGTACCTTTTTTGGATTTTCGAACAAGCCCAAGTTTGTTGCAGTGATTGTCCCAGAGCTGAAATGGACCAAAGCGCTGTTCGATACATCCCAAGAGGAAACTGGTTATGTGAAGTTGGTGACAGCTATGGGTCGCGGTGGCTATGGTGCCCCCCTGGTGAATCGCTGTGGTCAACTGTCTGGGGTGATCAGGAGCAAGCCAGGGGCAACTCTCAAAGAGCTTTGGCGAGCTCACACCCCTGTGGGTGCTACTGCTGTGCCACTCTCCCGTCTTGAAAGTTTTTTGGCCTCGCTATCTATTTCTCCACTTAAAGCGGATTCCCCTTGCCTAAGTGTCGTGGAGCAGCAGAAACTTGCTGAAGCCGCCAAACAGCAGGAAGTCGAAGCGGCTAAAAAACAGGCGAAGGAAGCGGAAGACGCAGCAAAAAAAGCCAAGGCTGATGCGGATAAAGCCAAGGAGGATACGCAACAAGAACGCCAAGCCCGCGAAGATGCGGAAAAAGAGCGAGAGGAGATCACGACCATTGTTGCTGATATCAACAGCAATGCAGAATTGATCGACTCGGAAAATGCCCATATCAAGAAGCAGAATCAAACATTGTTCTGGGGCGCTGTGGCTGCGATTGTGATCGGGGTGTTAATTGCGGTATTACTGTTAATCAAGCGCCGCAAGGACTTGTCTGTTGCTAGTAAAGCCCTGTTGGCGGCATCCGCCAGTTTTGGTGACTGCCGTTTTGAAGGCCGTGACTCTTCTAATGCGCCCATTGCTTTTCTGGTGCTGGGTAAAGACCTGATGCAGCGTCAGAATGGCCTGGTCGTGGGGCGGAATCCTGAGCTAGCGCAAGTAGTGATTGCCGATGACACGGTGAGTCGACAGCACGCCCAACTTTATATTAAAGAAAATTATTTGCATATCAAAGACTTGGGGTCAACAGGTGGTACCCGGGTCAACGGTGTGGCTGTGTCGGAGGAAGGCGCGGCACTGATTACCGGAGATAAAGTCGATTTTGGTCAGGTGCAGTGCACATTGACAGTTTTGGAGCGCACGAAGTCGTGATGCTAATCAACGAGCGCAATAAAGTAGCTACCGTATTCAGTGTTGCCTGTCTTATTGGTGTCGTTCTGTTCTTGGCCGGAGGGCGTTTGGCTTTTGCTGGTAAGACCTACGAAAATCATGTGGTCAAGGTTAATGTTCTCACCGTGGACCGCAAAGGTAATGTCGGTATGGGACATGGTACGGGTTTTGCGATCAACGATGAGGGACATATAGTTACCAACTGGCATGTGGTGAACAATGCAGCTGCTATTTTTGTCTTACGGGATGGTCAGCGTATTGATGCCATGCAGGGATTTGATGTGGCGAATAAATTTGTCGGAACCAATGTGGAAGACAATCCCTGGACATCGAAAGACCTCGACTTGGCTATCCTCAAAGTCAAGCCAGAATACTGGAACCAACTAAATTTGGAGTCAGTGACTCTAGCCAATCAACGACCGCTACAGGGCAGTATAGTGGCAACCCAGGGCTATCCGGGTATTGCCGATCAGACGGCGGTAAAATCTCAGGATATTACCGCCTATTCAACCTATGCCGCGCACAATCTTGCCCGGATTATCGAGGGTGGTCGGTGGTCTGGTACCGAACAAAACATTGTGCAGTTGCTGCACACTATTCCGACCTCTGGGGGAAACAGTGGTGGCCCCGTTTTTGACGAGTGCGGGAGGGTGGTCGGTGTACACAGCGCATCTCCTACGGAGACTGCACGCCTGTTTGACTCGAAGGGCCGTCAATTGGACGCGATGGGTGTGGTTTCCAACGCTGCCTATGGGCTGGCCTCAGATATTTCAGAGTTGATCCGGGTTTTGGACAGTAAGGGCATAAAATATTTTCTTGATGAAAGTGTCTGTTACTCCAAACAGGACCTGTACGAAGAAGAAAATAGAAAACTTTCCAAAATACTACAATTTTCTCTCTACTTTGGTGGTGCGGCACTGGTCATCATTGGCATTATTCTGGTTCATCTGTTGCGAAGCCCGGCTGCGCGGCAACAGATTAGTCATGCGGTGGAAAGCTACTCTCGCTCACTTCGTGCCTCTCGTCCCCAGTCGAAGTCTCCTTCTGCCGGTGCAGTGCGCTCTTCCCAACCGGCGGCGACTGTGCTGGATGCTCCCAAGATAAACCTGATTCTGGATGGGTATGGAGCAAACCGGCAACGTTACCGGTTGGTGATAAGCGGAGATCAGTTATATCGAGGTGATGTGGTGGTGGGCCGCAGCCCTGATGATTCTGCCTATGCCGTTAACGAAGACAGTATTTCCCGTCGGCACTGTGCTTTCTATGCACAAGGTAATAATCTCTATGTCCGGGACATCAATTCCACCAATGGTACATTCGTAAATGGCAGGCAGCTTTCATCAGGTGAAAGTGTACCGTTGGAAAATGGCGCGGAAGTCAGGTTGGGTGGTGTGAAATTTAAGGTGATTTCCGGTTAATTTTGATGATGAGTGGAGATGGAGAAAAGGCATGAAACTGAAAAGGAAAGCCTTGGTCAGTGGCGTTGTAGCAGTATCCTTGACTCTGGGGGGGTGTGCTTCTATGACGGAAGAACAAAAGGCTTCCTGGGGCAAGGTAGCCGGTGCAGTGGGTGGCGGTGTGATTGCGGAAAAGCTCTCAGAGGATATGGATAACGATGCCCTTCGCGCGGCAGCCATCCTCGCTGGTGCGGCGGCAGGTGCTTATATTGGTGACCAGTTTGCCAAAGTGTTGAGCCGGCGTGACCAGGAAAAGTTGTTTGCTGCTCAGCAACAAGCGGCTGGAACTGGTCAGAGAGTCACTTTTTCCGGTGATGATGGAGTCACCGGTCAGGTCAGTGTGCTTGACGACCAGCCTGTGAGCCGAGAAGAAAAAACGGTTAAGCTTAAAGTGTTGAAGCAGAAAGTAGAGCAGACTCCACCGCTGAGCTTGATCGGTGCACCCTACAGTCCGAAGAGTGTTACTAATGTGCGCAGTGGCCCCGGGACGGACTATAAAATAGTTTCCCAGTTGGCCGGGAACCAATCGGTTCAAGTGATTGGTGAGGCCCTGCCGGATAAAAAGTGGTACCTCATTTCCCAGCTCCCTGATGGCACTGCTGGAGGTTATGTGTACCGTCCATTGATGTCCCCATCGAACCAGCCGGTAAGTTATGCCCAGGCTTCCACGGAATCTGTATCCGAGGTAAAAGTACAGGCCAGCAGTGTTTGTAAAACAGTCAGACAGGAAGTGACCACAGCAGATGGAACTATTACAGAAGATTTGCGGGTCTGTCAGCAGGGCGATGGTACCTGGAAGCTGGTTTAGGCTATTAACTGAAGAATGCGTATGAGCTTGATAGGAATTTTTCTTCGTAACCCCGTTATCCACTGGCAAGTCACTGCATTTTTTTCAACGCTTTTGCTTTTATTGACAGTTAGCCCGGTACAGGCCTCGGAGCGTCTACTGATGTCTCACGCAGGAATGGAGGCTTTCATGCTTACACTTGATTGTCGCTCAAAAAATGAGGCAACCCTGGAAATTCGTTCATCGACTCCGGACGTTTTTGATGGTGAGCGGGTCGAGCTACAGCGCTTAATCGGGCAAGTCAGGGCTGTGGTTAGCATAGAGTGCCCTTCCATTCAGCGTATAACAGCCAAAGGAACAGTACGTCGACAACTATACTTTGCCGGTGCTACCGAGAAGGCTTGGGGCTGGCGAATTATCGGCCTTTTTGCACCATTAAACGAAGGTTAGGATCTTTCGGAAAACGTGATGGAGAATAGCAATTTCACTACTGATCAGTCATCCTCCCAAGTCCTGCCGGCGGGATACGAACTTGATGAATATGTGATCGAGCAAGAAATTGGTGCTGGTGGTTTTGGTATTACCTACAAGGCCTATGACAAGCAGCTTGATCGTTATGTGGCCATCAAAGAGTATTTTCCTTTTAACCTTGCTTCCCGTGATGAGGGAATGCAGGTCTCTCCGAAGACTCGGGTCGCTCAGGATGTGGATGAATATCAATGGGGGTTGAGCCGTTTTATTCAGGAAGCGCGGACACTGGCGCTTTTCGAACACCCCAGCATCATCCGGGTGATCCGTTATATCGAACGCAACAGTACTGCCTACATCATCATGGATTTTGCCGTGGGGCGCGATGTTTCCGAAGTTTTAAGAAGGGACGGCCTGTTGTCGGTGGAGCAGTTGAAAGACATTTTACTACCGATTGCTGAAGGTTTGGCGGCGGTACATTCTGCTGATATGTTGCACCGGGATATCAAGCCGGGCAATATTCGTTTGCGGGATAACGGTACGGCAGTGTTGATTGATTTCGGGGCTGCCCGGCAGGCCATCGGGGTTCGCTCCCAGTCCATCTCAACCATTCTGACTCCGGGTTATGCGCCGATTGAACAGTATTCAACTCGGGGAAATCAGGGCCCCTGGACGGATATTTATGCACTCGCTGCCGTAGGCTACGTTTGCCTTACCGGAGAAAACCTATCCCATTATGAGGCAACTGAACGAATCCGAAATGACCAGCTCCCCAAGTTGGTAGACCGTATAAAGAGCATTGATACGGCTTTTTTGCATGCGCTGGATTGGGCCCTGAGTCCTGAGGAAAGTGATCGGCCACAGACAGTCAGTGAATGGCTCGAGGTCATAAGAGGTGGGGTCCTCCCCACTCTGGATTCATCGTCAGTGGATGATCAGGCAACAGTCCGGTTATCTTCTCCCGCGGTGGATGAGTCGGTTGACAAGCGTGGGAAAAACTCCAAAAACACGAATAATCAAGGAGAAAAAAAATCCTTCCACTGGGGTATGGTGGCTGTGACGTTTGGAGTTGTGGTTGGTTTTGTCATGTTTTTCATGGCATCGGGACTGGATAAGTCGGAGTCCGATCATCGGATTGTGAAGAATGCACCAGATAGCACGGTAAGTCATGATGAGGGAGTAGCTGAAAACCGCACTGAACCATCTGAGCCGGATCCGTCAGCGGTGAGAGCACGGGTGGTGGACAGTAAGCCCAGAGCACCTGCCGCTGCTTCTAAAGATTCTGTTCAGGATGATCGTGATTTTGAAATTGCCAAGCAGATCAATACAACAGAGGCATTTGAGATTTATTTGCGGTTACATCCCGATGGCCGTCATCGGGAAAAAATTAGCGCTACCCGACAATAAACTTTTTCAGGAGAATCAGCATGTCAAATGATGATGGAAATGACCGAGGTTTTTTTAATAACCCGACTAGACGGGTAGGAGGGGCAACGGATGTGACTGTGAAAAAGAACCCAGCCGATTCCTCACCCTCTTCTCCAGCTGCGGAAGCCAATATTTCCGGTGGGTTGGCGGGTGATCTGAATCCGGTAACGCGCCGGGTTCGACCGGGTGCCGGTGGTGAAGAGGTCTCGTCCACTCCTGTTTCCAGCGGTACTGCCTATCACCCTGAATTTGTGGTGGGGTGGTTGGTGGTGGTCGATGGTCCGGGGCGGGGTATGAGCCGCCCTCTTGGTTATGGGATGAATCCGGTTGGTAGAGAGGAAAGTAATGGCGTAGAACTGAACTTTGGCGATGAAGAGGTTTCTCGCAAGGCTCATTGTCTGATCGCCTATGACCACAAGAACAAAAAGTTCTATATCCAGCATGGAGGTGGTCAGAATCTCACCTATGTTGGTAACGAACCGGTGCTGTCCTCCTGTGAGTTAAACAAAGATGCCATGATTTCTCTGGGGAATACCACATTAAAGTTTATAAAGCTCTGTGGTGATGGCTTTGATTGGGAGTAACCCTCCATTGATGATGGGCTATTGCTCATGAAGCTTGATATCCACGGAGAGGCTATTCAGGGCGCTCGTCACTACCAGGAAGACTGCTTTGAAATCTGCGTAGAGGAGGTGTCTGATCCTGAGGGATGTCTGGTAGTGTTGTGCGATGGTATGGGGGGGCACAAGGGCGGAGCTGTAGCCAGCTCAGTTGCCGCCACCGCATTTATCAATCATTTTTTGACTCTGTCAGGACTCCCTCCCACCGAGGCGTTACAGTTATCACTAGATGCAGCACACCAGGCCATACGAAATGAAATCGCTGAGCAGGGTGCACCGCCCGAGATGGGAACCACTCTGGTTGCAGTCTATGTCGTTGGTAACGATGTTCATTGGGTGAGTGCCGGGGATTCCCACCTTTACTATTATCGCAAAGGCAGGCTCGAGAAACTCAACCAGGATCATTCCATGGCTGCAGTACTTGATGAGTTGGCCGAGATTGGTCGTATCAGTCCTGAGGAAGCAAGAATGGATCCTCAGCGTAATGCCTTGAGAAGTTGCCTGTCTGCTGATGATATTTCGTTGATGGATTTGCAAAGCCGGGAGGGGCTGTTGAGGCCAAGTGATAAACTATTCTTGGCCTCCGATGGGCTGGATACCCTTGAGGGCCATGAGATCGAAAAGTTGGTGACCAAATACAAGCGTAAAACCTCGTCTCTGCTGGTATCCAAGCTCCTGAAAACAGTGGAGCAGGTCAACAAGCCAAACCAGGATAACACGACAATTGTTATCATCTCCGCCAAAGGTAATTCCTGGTTTTGACATTGTCGCTCAGGAATTGGTTTTGATCGTTTAAGGCCGAGTACGTCCTTAGGGGAGAACTCGCAGTCATATTCAACAACACACAGCTTTTGGAGACATTGTGGCTGGTTTTTTTGCGAGTGTGCCTGCTGTTGAGTAGCATTAGTCAGTAGGGGACTAATATCGGGCTTTTCTTCTATTCCCTTGTAGGTGGTTTACATTGCTATCTTCCAATAGCGCTCGACTATATACCTGAATTATTCCTATTAGCCGTATCAACGCAGCAACAACAGCGGAATTTTTGAATTGATCAACATCCGTTGGGTCACACTGCCAAAGAGTAGTTCACGTATACGGCTTTGGCCGAAGGCACCCATGACAATCAATTCGATGTTGTTTTCCCGGCAATATTGTTCGAGTTGTGGCTGAACATTGCCATGCAAGCTGGTGGAAACCACGTCCAGTCCGGCATTTTGCAAAGTGGCGGCGGCTTCTTCCAGTTGTGCTGAGGGAATATCCGCTGAATCGCTGACATGTACGATGTGGCAGGTCAGCCCCCGGTAAAGGGGGCTGAGGCTCACCATATCCAGTGCTCTGCGGGAGGCCTCGTTGCCGTCATAGGCGATCATGATACGCTGTGGTGGCTGCTCGAACGGCCGATTGACCACCAGTACGGGGCGGTGCATGGCACGAATCAGGCTTTCCAGGTGCGCACCCAATTGTTTTTCCTGATGTTCGTGCTCCTCGCCGCAAACGCCCACCACCAGTACCCGGATTTCCTCTTCCATCTCTACCAGGGTTTCTTCCAGGCTGCCGTGGCGCTGCAGGGTCTCCGGCGCGTTGCTGCCCATCGATATTGCACGCTGGTGGGCACTTTGCAGCATCAGCTTGCCCTGCTCCAGCAGGATCTTGCTGCGGCGTTCTTCCATGCTGGTGAGTTCTTTCAGCAATTCCTCCCGGCTGCCGAGGCCGATACTGCCGCTGAGGTCCATCAACGGCGGGGTCTCGCGGTGCTCGATATTGTGCAGTAGCTTCAGTGGTGCCTCGAGTTTTTGGGCCACCCAACTGGCGTAATCCGTGACCGATTCCCGATAGGTGGAGCCATCGATACAGGCCAGAATGGTACTTCTGTGATTATTGTTATTCATTAATGTCCCCCGAGTACCTTGTCGATTTCTTCCGGCTTGTCAAACACACCAAAGCGGTCGACGATGGTGGATGTAGCGTCATTGAGACCAATTAACTGCACATCGGCACCATCGCGACGGAACTTGATCACCACCTTGTCCAGAGCGGACACTGCCGAGATATCCCAGAAATGGGCGCGGCTCAGGTCAATGATGACCCTGTCCAGCGCTTCTCTGAAATCGAAACAGGCATTGAATTTATCGGCCGAGTTGAAAAACACCTGACCCACCACCCGATAGGTGCGAGTGTTGGATTGGTTGTCCAGTGTCGAAGTCACATACATAAAATGACTGACCTTGTTGGCGAAAAACAGTGATGCCAGCAAAACCCCGACCAGCACACCATAGGCGAGATTATGGGTGGCCACAACTACCACGACAGTAGCCACCATCACGATATTGGTGGAGATCGGATGCTTCTTCAGGTCGGTAATTGACTGCCAACTGAAAGTGCCGATAGACACCATAATCATCACGGCTACCAGTGCCGCCATGGGAATAAGGGACAGCCATGGGCCGAGAAACACCACCATGATAATCAGAAGCGCCCCTGCAGTGAGTGTGGACAGACGGCCGCGGCCACCGGATTTTATATTGATTACCGACTGGCCAATCATTGCGCAGCCCGCCATGCCCCCCAGCAGGCCCGCACCGATATTGGCGATGCCCTGGCCCTTGCACTCGCGGTTTTTGTCGCTCGGGGTATCAGTGAGGTCGTCCACAATGGTGGCAGTCATCATCGATTCCAGCAGACCTACCACCGCCAG
>Ga0207884_1000267_pt1 | contig 40570 bp, 34 predicted proteins | sample MalvirmetaMSP144_FD_184236 | JGI IMG/M metagenome (GOLD analysis project Ga0207884, IMG submission 184236) | Marine viral communities from the Deep Pacific Ocean - MSP-144 (SPAdes) | ecosystem: Environmental > Aquatic > Marine > Oceanic | place: Pacific Ocean | collected 2011-07-08 | reverse complement strand
TACGCCCACCCGCTGAATCTTGACCTGCTGGTGATCCGTCCCTTCCTTAACATGTGTGTGAAACTTGTGGAAACCCGTGCGCGCTACGTGGTGGTGACGTTCGCGCTGGCGCTGTTTGTTGTCTGTGGTTTTTACGCCGTGGATCTGAAAGTGGGTGATGCCAATCCCGGTTCACCGATTCTCTGGCCTGATGCCCGTTACAATATCGACTCTGACAATATCAACAGCAAGTTCCCGGGTGCTGACCGGATGTTCGTGGTGTTTGGTAATGAAACCCGAGACGAGCAGGGCCTGATGAAAGAGGTCGAGTCTCTGGACAGCATGTTGCGTTTCCAGCGATACATGGAGCAACAGGACGAAATTGGCGGTAGTCTGTCCTTGGCGGATGTGTTGCCTACGGTTAACCAGACAGTGCGGGAAGGTAACTACCGCTATGTGGAGCTGGGTGAAACGACCACCAACAACGCCGAACTGATCTATATGTTCGAACGTGCCTCTGAGCCCGGTGACCTGCTTGGCTTTACCGATGTGAAAGCCACCAATGCTTCGGTGACGTTGTTCTTCACTGATCGTCAGGGTAAGACTATCCAGACAGCGATCGCCCGGATCAATGAGTTCAAGGACAACATGGAAGTCGAAGGGCTGACCATTCACATGGCTGGCGGGATCATCGGCGTGATCGGTGCGGTGAACGAGGTTATCCTCTCCGGACAGATTCAGTCGATTGCACTGGCGCTCTTCATCCTAGTGATGATGTGTATCATTGTGTATCGCTCCAGTATTGCGGGGATGTTCTTTATGGTCCCGGTGGTGTTGTCCAATCTGGTAACCTTCGCCTTCATGGCATGGCAGAACATTGGTATGAACATCAATACCGTGCCCGTTGCTGCGCTGGGTATTGGCCTCGGTGTGGACTACGCACTGTACATCTGTGACCGTATCCAGATCGAATACAAATCTGGCAAGTCACACATCGAAGCTATTTCCATGTCTCTGCACTGTGCGGGACGGGGTGTGCTGGTAACTGCTCTGGTACTGATTGCCAGCGTTGCTGTATGGTTGTTCTCTTCATTGAGATTCCAGGCTGAGATGGGGATGTTGATTGGTCTGTGGCTGTGTGTCTCTGCATTGAGTGCACTGTTCCTGATGCCGGCTCTTGCCTTTATCTTCAAGCCGCGTTTCCTGTTTGGTGAAGTACAGCACCACTGACAGGAGAATAGCCTGAATTCCAATGCAAGATTAAACAGGGCCCGCAAGGGCCTTGTTTTTTTGTAGCGTAGATATCGGGTTCAGTGTTTTATGGCCAGTTATCTAAGAGGTGTTCGCTTTGGCCTTGAGGTAAAGTTGATAAGGCTGGTAGATGTCTTCATTTTACCGGCTCGATTGATCGAACCAACCATTAACTGAAAATACGGATTTGACCCAACAACAATAATGAAAATGAATACCGATGTGCTGGAATTTAATGAATCCTACCGGAATGGTGCAAAAAAGCTGGCTGTTTACCCGCTCTATGGTCTGACCAAACGTGAATCAGAAGTTGTATTGAGGATCGCGCTGGGCAAGACCAATGATGAGGTGGCGGTACTGTTGGGTATCACCCCGGCCACGGTCAAGCTCCACATGCGAAGTGCCCGGCTCAAGCTGGGTGCCAATAACTCGATCTATCTGATCAGTCGTTGTTTCATGCTGGGTATTTTGCGCGCTGTGTCTGGTTGATTCCCCTGCTGTATTTCTGTTTGACGCCGTTGCTGGCAGTTCTCCCCCCTGACAGGCTGGTGGCGGGGCGTGTCAGGGGATTTTGAATAATCCCGTGCGGCGGCTGATGTGGTCAAGCAATTGCCGTGTAGACGGGTCAGGTGCATCTACGCCGTTTCTCATGCTGTCATGTTCAGACAGCAGACCGGACGCAATGCCTTTACCGAGTTCGACGCCCCATTGGTCGTAGGAATTGATGTTCCAGATCGCGCCCTGCACGAATACCTTGTGCTCGTAGAGTGCCAGCACCTGGCCGAGATGGTAGGGTGTGAGGGCATCGAGTAGCAGCATGTTCGAGGGTTTGTTACCGGGACAGATCAGGTGGGCCGGGAGGTCCGGTTGGTCTCTATTGCCCGCCATCAAGGCAGATGCCTGCGCCAGCAAATTCGCCAGCAGTGTGCGGTGATGTTCATTGATGCTTTCGGGTTCATGGACTGTGGCGACCAGGTCGAGCGGAATTAAATGGTTACTTTGATGAAACAGCTGAAAAAAGGTGTGCTGAGCATTGGTGCCCGTTTGTCCCCAGAGGACGGGACCTGTCGGGTAATCAATGGTTTCGCCGGACTGCGAGACAGACTTGCCGTTACTCTCCATATCGAGCTGTTGTAGATAGCTGGGTAGCAATGACAGACGTTGGCAGTAGGGGATGATGGCCACCGATGGTGCGTCTAGAAAATTCCGGTACCAGATACCCAGCAAGGCCAGAATTACAGGCATGTTTTTGGCGAAGGGTGCTGACCGGAAATGCCGATCCATTGCCCGGGCGCCACTTAGCATCTCTGTAAAGTGCTCGTGTCCCAGGCTGATTGAAATGGTCAGTCCCACACAGGACCATACCGAGTAGCGACCACCGACCCACTCGTCAAATGTCAGAATCTGTGATGACGGGATACCGAAGGTTTCGGCGTTCTGACGATTGGCGGTCAGGGCGATGATCTGGCGGCTATTCACCATCCCCGATAGCTGCAGTTTATTCTCCAGCCAGTGCAGGGTGGTGCGTGTGTTTAACAGTGTTTCCTGGGTGGTAAAGGTCTTGCTGGCGACAATTACCAGGGTTCGTTCGGGATCCAGTTGATTGAGGATGTTGAGTACATCCTCCCCATCCACGTTGGCGATAAAGTGAACCCGGAGGTCCGGGTGCCTGTAGGGGCGCAATGCCTGACAGGCCAGCTGAGGGCCGAGTACCGAGCCGCCGATGCCGATATGAACGATATCCTGTACGGGCTTGCCCGTGACACCGAGCCATGTGCCTTCGCGGATTGAGCTGCTGATAGCCGCCATCTCGGCCAGTGTGGCGCTAATCTGTTCGTCCAGGGCCTCTCCCCCGAACCGGTAACCATCTTCCCGCTCACCTCGCAGGGCGGTGTGAAGCGCAGCGCGTTGTTCCGAACTATTGATTAGCCCGCCGTTGAACAGGGTGTCTCGCTGTTGCTCCAGTGTGGATTGTTCGGCGAGGGTCAGCAGGGTTGAAAAAATGGTTTCGTCGATCAGATTTTTTGAATAATCCAGTAATAACCCGTCAACCGACAGGGCAAAACGCCGATGGCGATCCGGGTCCTTCTGGAACAGCGACATCAAGTCGAGTCGTTTGCCCCCCTCTGCCAGTGTTTCCAGCGTATGCCAGGCTGGCAGTGTATCGGGAGAGGAGGTTGTCTTTGTCATGCGGGGGGCTCGTTTGGTTTTGGTCGCTGTCTGATTCTGTCGGCCAGTATCGCATACGCGATGATGACAGTTGGTATGGAAAGGTCTGGCTGTAGTCTACTAGTCTGTCTTATTATTTTAACACCGCTCACTCTACAGATGTCGGCCCATGACCAGGCAGGTATCGAGCATGCGGTTGGAAAACCCCCACTCATTGTCATACCAGGCGAGGACTTTGACCAGCTGGCCGGAAACCCGAGTGTGCGAGCCATCGAAAATACTGGAGTAGGCGGAGTGGTTGAAATCGACGGACACCATCGGTTCCTCCGTATAAGCGAGCACTTCACCCAGCAGGCCGCGCGCTGCCTGCTGCATGATATCGTTCACTTCGGTCGCTGTGGTGGCGCGGCTGGCCGTAAAGGTGAGATCCACCAGCGATACATTGGCGGTGGGCACCCTGACTGCCATACCGTCCAGCTTTCCCGAGAGTTCGGGCAGCACCAGACCAATGGCTTTGGCAGCCCCCGTGCGGGTGGGAATCATGGATAATGTGGCCGAGCGCGCCCGGTAAAGATCTTCGTGGTAGACATCCACCAGATGCTGATCATTGGTGTAGGCATGAACTGTGGTCATGAAACCTGTTTCAATGCCGAGGGTGGCCGACAGCGGCTGAACCACCGGCGCCAGACAGTTGGTGGTGCAGGAGGCATTGGATACGATGCGGTGTTCGGCGGTCAGTAGCCCATGATTGATGCCGAACACGACGGTGGCATCCACATCTTTGCCCGGTGCCGAAATCAGCACTTTTCTGGCACCGGCTTGCAAGTGCTTCGCGGCGTTTTCACGCTCGGTGAAAAGCCCGGTGCATTCGAGCACGATATCTACCTGCAACGCCCGCCAGGGCAGCTTGGCCGGATCCCGCTCGGCGAGCACCCTGATGGCGTCCTCGCCGATGAACAGGGTCTCGTCATCGTGATTTACCGGCTGGTGGAATTGACCGTGAACACTGTCAAACCGGGTCAGGTGAGCGTTGATGGCCACATTGCCCTGATCATTGATCGCGACAATGGTCATGTGCTCCCCGAGCTCTGGCCTTTCGTAATAAGCCCTGAGGATGTTCCTGCCGATACGGCCGTAGCCGTTAATTGCTATGCGCAGCATATTCGTCTCCCTTTAAGGCCTATTATTGCCTGATTGGCCGTCCAACAACATCTTCAATTTAAGTCGTGGCAATATGCAACAAACGCCTCTGCCACCTAACCAAAATGGCTTTTCGACTTGACTCTCCGGAGTCACTTCAATATATTACGCGGCCTCACGCACTCGTAGCTCAGCTGGATAGAGTACTCGGCTACGAACCGAGCGGTCGGAGGTTCGAATCCTCCCGAGTGCGCCATAAATGAAACCCTCGCCTGAAAAGGCGGGGGTTTTTTATGGGCCACGACGGCGGTGAGAACCTCCTCAGGTTCGACAACTTCCGTGAGGAAGTTGGACCCAGCAACGGCAAGTTGCGCAGCCCCGTAGGGGGCAAAACGGCCATAAGCCGTTTTGAGTCAATCCTCCTCAGTCTCCTCAGCCTCCTCAGGTTCGAGCCGACCTCCTCAGGTCCGAGAAAACACCGATGTTCACGGGAGTTTCCCGGGAAAATACGGTAGGGTGACAAGCCATGCGGCCTGAATTTTATAAAATCCGTGCGTGGATACTACCGTTACCCCTCAGCCTGACCTTGCTCGTTACCGTACTGCTGCCGTTTCTCGCAGTGATGGGACTGACTGGCTGGTACAGCATCAATCTGCTGGAGCGCAACAGCCGCGATCGCATGCAGGAGGATATCGAACTTATTGCCAGGGCAATTCGTCTGCCTTTGAGTCACGCCCTTGAGCGCGGCTATGAAGAGACCATCAAGCGAGCTCTGGAATCGGCCTTTACCATCGATCGGGTGTACGGTGTTTATGTCTATGATCGCCGGGGAAAAACCATTTATGCCAGCGGTGCCAGAGAGCCCTCAATGGGCAGTGAGCAGGCGGTACGGATTGCCAATCGGGGTGAAGGGCAGGGTGAATTTGCCCGGGTGGGTAAAGAGGCGGTGTTTTCCTATTTTGTGCCGTTGGTGGATGCCGGTGAGCAGATCAGTGGCCTGTTGCAAATTACCCGGCGCGGCAGCGATTTCGACAATTATCTCAGTCAGCTTCGCACCCACAGTCTCTCGGTGCTGGTGGTTTCGGCGATTATCCTGACGCTGATTATTCTATTGGGCTATCGCTGGACACTGGGTCGGCATCTGGTCGCTGTGAAGTCGGGGCTGGCTCGGATTCGTTCGGGGGAGCTGCAACACCGTTTTGACCGAAAGGGTCCCCGTGAGATGCAGTTATTGGCAGGTGGTATTAACGAAATGCTCAATGCGATCGCCCGCTCCAGTGAAGCGCTGGCAGCGCAAAAAGACCGCGAGGCCGAGCTGACCGAAAAACTGCACCAGTCGGAAAAACTGGCTGCCCTTGGGCAACTTTCTGCCGGTGTCGCCCATGAGCTGGGGAGCCCCCTCAGCACAGTGGACGGCAAGGCCCAGCGGGCGTTACGGTACGGCGACCGCCTGCCCCCGGCCGTGATGAATGCGCTGGATGCCATTCGCAGGGAGTCGGCTCGTATGGAGCGGATTATCCGCCAGCTCCTGGATTCTGGTCGGTCAAATCCACTGGATCGCCGTACGGTTGCCGCTTGTCAGCCGCTGCTGAGTGCCCTCAAACGGGTTGTGAGCCCCGCCTCGATCCGGGTCGACCAAAGAATCTCTCCGGATACGAAGACACAGTCAGTGAAGGTCGATTTGATCAGACTGGAGCAGGCATTGACCAACCTGTTGCAAAATGCCTTTCAGGCTGCCCGGGCTCGGGTTGTGGTGAGCTGTGAGATTTGTCCGGACGGGGTTCGTTACTGTTTTGAGGACGACGGGCCGGGTATCAGCGATGATGACTATCCCCATCTGTTTGAACCGTTTTTCACGACGAAACCGGTGGGCCAGGGAACCGGGCTCGGTCTGGCAGTAGCGCATGCGGCGGCCCGGGATCACGGCGGTGCGATCGAGGTCTTCCACACTGATAGCGGCGGTGCCCGCTTTTGCCTGTTATTGCCACAGAGGGAGGACACTGCCGATGCCTGATGCCGGACTGATTCTCGTTGTCGAGGACGACAATGGCCTGCGCGGACTGATTCGCGAAGAGCTGGAGGAGAATGGCTTTGCCGTGGCGGAGGCCGGCGATGCCGAGGCCGCTGCGTATTGGATGACCAGCCGGTCGCCGGACCTGATTATCAGCGATGTGCGCCTGCCGGGGGAGACCGGGCTGAGTCTGCTCGACCACAGCCGTCAGTTGCCGGTGCCTCCGGCATTTCTGGTGATCACCGCATTTGGCACTGTGGAGCAGGCTGTCAATGCATTGCAGCGCGGCGCCGACGATTTTCTTACCAAACCGCTCAATCTGGACCATTTGCGGCTCAGTGTGGAACGGGCACTGGAGCGTCGGGCGTTACGGAGTGAAATTTCCCGTTATCGACAGATGCTGAAAAGCGGCGATTTTCACGGGTTGATCGGTCGCAGTGCTCCAATGAGACAATTATTTGAACAAATTCGTCGGGTCGCCGCGGCCAATGGCCCGGTGCTGATTACCGGTGAGAGCGGTGTTGGCAAGGAGCTGGTGGCTCGTGCGCTGCACGCCGAAAGCGATCGATGCGATGGTCCTTTTCTGGCAGTGAACTGTGCGGGTATACCCTCCGAATTATTGGAGAGTGAATTGTTTGGCCACACCGCTGGCGCGTTTACCGGTGCCCAGCGGGCCCGCAAGGGGCTGTTTGCGGAGGCGGAGGGTGGCACCTTGCTGTTGGACGAAATCGGTGAAATGCCGGGGGCGATGCAGTCGAAGCTGTTGCGTATCCTTCAGGACGGGCGAGTGCGACCGGTCGGGGAAAACCGTGAACGCCAGATCGATGTTCGTATCGTGGCCGCCACCAACCGGGACCCGGTCGCCGATATTGAATCCGGTTTGTTCCGGGCAGATCTGTTTTACCGGCTGGAAACATTTTCTTTCGAGGTCCCGCCACTGGCCCGTCGCGGGGATGATATTGATCTGCTCGCCGCCCACTTTCTGGCGCGCTTCGGCGCATTGGCGGAGCCCCGGGTAACCGGGATCACCCCGGCGGCGCTGCGCTGTTTACGCCATTATCCCTTTCCTGGCAATGTTCGAGAATTGTCCAATGCCATCGAGCGCGCGGTGGCCTTTGCCCGTGGGGAAGAAGTCGATATCGATGATTTGCCGGAGCGTATCCGCAGTTATCGAGGTGCCGGCCAGGCAGTGGACAGAGCTACTTTCGATGAGCCGATTGAAGTGCAGCAACTGCTTCCCCTGAAGGATGTGGAAAGACGTTATGTTCGTTATGTGCTGGAGAGACTGGAGGGCAACAAACGGCGCACGGCCGAGCTGCTGGGTATTGGCCGCCGCACACTCTACCGTTACCTGGAGGATGATGACTGAGCAGGATTGACCCTGTTGTAATGTCACATGTGCCATATTGACACGCTTGAGTGGTGGCCCAATAACACACCGATGTACCTGAAAACCGCGACTAGCGGTACTTTTGCTACTTGGCATGGTGGTTGCTGAAGGATTTGTGAAATCAACAAGCCTGACAAGGAGGCACTATGACTTTCAAACAGATCGCGACCACCACATTGTTTTCGGCCCTGCTTTTATCTGCCCCGGCTGCAATGGCCCAGGACCCACAGGGTTACGGCCAGCCGCCGCAGAGTGCTGCTGCAGCGCAGCCTGCCGATGATGCCACCGTCACCAGTTTTGCCGAGGCAATGGGTGAGGTACAGGTCATTCAGCAGAAGTTTTCGGAACAGCTCCAGGGAGTAGAGGACAACGACAAGGCCCGTGAACTGCAGATGAAAGCGCAGGAAGAAATGGTCACAGCCGTGGAGGCCAGTGGTATTTCCGTACAGGACTACAATGCGCTGGCGAGCCGGATGGATCAGGATCCGGCGCTGAGGGAAAAAGTAGAGAAAAAGCTTCAGTCCCTGTAACGGACGACACTCACTATGGGCCGGCTCCAGCCGGCCCAATACTATGGACAGTTAGTTGCCAAGGCCCCGACGATACTCCCAGTCATACGTCGGGGTTTTTTTGTGTATGCAGAATGGTTCCGCTGAAGAGACGTTGGCAATGTGGTTATTCCCCACGAGGATTGCCTGTTGTGGTAAGCACATCTTCGCCGGTTTGCTGGCGAACGATTTCCTGCTGCTGTTCCTTGAGTTGCTCGGCGTGGTGGCTAAGGCTGCTGCCCACCCATTGATCCATCAGTTTCGCGGTCACCAGGTCGCCGCTGACATTGATTGCCGTGCGACACATATCGAGTATCCGATCAACCCCCATAATCAGCGCGATGCCCGCAGCCGGTATGCCGACGCTGTCGAGTACCATGGCGAGTATGACAATGCCGACCCCCGGGGTTGCCGGTGAGCCGATCGAGGCGCCAACCGCAGTGATCACGATCAACACCATGCCGCCAAGCCCGATATCGATGCCGAATACCTGTGCGAGAAACATGGCGGCCACACCCTGATAGAGCGCCGTACCGTTCATGTTAATGGTGGCCCCCAGTGGGATCACAAATTGCGATATGGAGGGCCTGACACCGAGTTTTTCTTCGGCCACCTTGATGGATAGCGGCATCACTGCTGCGGAACTGGAGGTGGAGAAGGCCAGCAACAGCACCTCCTTGATGTCGTTGAGAAAGGTCAGCGGGTGTCGCCTTGCCACGATCAAAATAATCAACAGATACAAACCCAGTAACAGCAACAAGCCCAGTAATACTGTCAGGACGTAGACCGCCATGCCCAGCAGGGCATCGATGCCGAGCTTGGCGGTCAACTGTAGTATCAGCCCGAACACGGCGATCGGTGCCAATAGCATCGCCCAGCGGACGACGGTCATGCAGACTTCCTGGAGGGATCCCATCAAATCGAGCAGTGGCTTGGCCTGCAGTGGTGTCATCATCACCAGTGCCACGCCCATGATCATGGCAAAAATTACCACCTCCAGCATATTGCTTTCCACCATCGCGGAGAGCGGATTAGAGGGCAGTAGCGTGACAATTTTTTGTGGCAGCTCACCGAGAACAGGGCTGCCGGATGTTTCTGCCGCCGGGATGGGTTCGACCAGTGAAGCGATCTGCAGTGCCTGCTGGTCGATGTACTGTCCCGGCTTGATCAGGTTGGCGATGGTGATGCCAATCACGATGGCGATGGCCGTGGTGAAGATAAAATACAGCACCACTCTGAAGCCGGTTTTTTTGAGCTGTTCCAGATCTTCTGTGGCCGCCAGCCCCCGAATGATGGAGGCAAAAACCAGCGGGATGACGATCATCTGAATCAGGGCGAGAAACAGTTTGCCGGGCAGTGCCAGCCAGTCGCTGATGGTGGTGGCATCAGCGGGTGATACCCAGCCCAGGCTGGGGCCCATCAAAATGCCAACGACAATGCCGAGAAACATGCCAACAAGCACCTGAAGCCACAGTTTTCCCCGGATCAGCCCCTGCAGGGACGTGCTTAAATACTTGAGTGAGCGGGGCTGGAGAGCCTTGACCGTAGAACTCAAAAGGTTGTGATTTGACATGACGGCGGGTAATCACTTTTTAACGTCCAGGGAGACACTGTCGCACATGGCGCAGGGAGGGGCCAGCGTCTTGAAAGGTCAGGGGCGCTCGATCCTCCAGAGAATATCCATGCTCTGCGTTGCGCCGGATTCAGCCCGTATCTTGAATTTTTTGGAGACCGAGTATTCGAGCAGTAAGCCGGCATTGGGCGAGAGAATATTTTGAATATAGCTGGCGTAGAGCCTCGGTGTCAGGTATTTGCCAAAAGTGACGGCGCTCTCTTCGATGCCGCCGTCGCTGGAGACCGACAGTACGTCGAGTCCGAGTTGCCGTTGCAATTGTCCGGTCAATGCATCGCTCTGACTAAAGCCCAGTGAGGCGGCGGCATTGATCAGGGTCGACCCCTCTGTCTGGGTGGTTCCCGCCAGGGATTTGCCGGTGATCAGCATGGCCAGGATGTCGGTCTGTGGCAGGCTGGGGCTGGAAAACAGTTCGCTAGTCAATGCGCCCGGCACACCATCAATCTGAATACCCACCAGCGCATCGCCCACTGTTCGGGAAGCGCGGGCATGAATCAGTGGGTTATCCGGGGGGCCCTGAAAAACCAGCCTGCCGGAATCGATCGTCAGCGCCTGCCCGTAGGTTCGGTAGACGCCATCGACAATTTGCAGAATGCCCTCCGCCCGCACCGGCTGGGTTGGTGTTTCGGTGAGACGGAGGTTCCCCGTTACCTGTCCGTGGATACCAAAGCCGCTGAACTGGATATCGTCTCCCAGCTCAAGGGCGATGTCCGCTAACAGGTTGAGCGGGGAGGGCTTCTCTTCATCTGGGTGGGTCTGGTCGATGATCAGCGCATCTGCGGAGACGGTAACGGCGCTGGCGGGTATTTCCTTGAGCGCAATCTCGGCTTCGGGAACCTGAATCTTGCCGGTGATGTGCAGTTGCTCCGGGGTCGCCACTATTTTCAGGGTCGGGCTTAGGCTGGCCTTGATGGTCTCGATGTCAACCGTTTTTACTCCCACCCCGGTCAGAAACAGTTCACCGCGCCAGTCGTCTGGCCGATTGACCTGCAGCAGGCCATTCACCGCCAGTGACCCTTCCCCGGAGTCCACTTTGCCGTCCAACTGCCAGCTTGTCCGGTCGCGATGCTCCAGTCGCAGGTCGCCGTTGGTCAGATTAATGCCGAGTTGTGGAACATAGGCGGAGAGACCGTTCAGCTGAACATGCCCGGACAGCGCCGGGTGGTCGGCCGTACCGGCAAGCCTGATGAGCGCATCGGCGCGACCCTGCAATTCGTCGACAGAGGTAACAAAGGGATTCAGCCAATCCAGTTTGTCCAGCCGAAGGTGGAGGCTGCCGCCAATAGCCCGGTCCGCTTCTGCCAGTGGCCAGTGGAGCTGGATCCGGGCGTTGCCGGTATCGGTAAATTTGGTGTTTCCGGTGAGTTCCAGCCGCTGTTCTGCAAGACGGATGTCAAGGTCGGTATTGTCCAGGGTGACCTGTCGCAGCTTTTTGGCCCTGTCGTCAACGGTGAATCGGGCCGCCGCGGTGCTGAGAGTCAGTTGCCCGACCAGCGTTTCACCCCAGCCCGCAAGTCTGAGGTCGCCATTGATCTCGCCATTGAGAGCGCTGTTGCCCGGTAGCCAGGGTTGTAACCATTGCAGGGGTAAGTGGTGGAGGGTGGCTGTGGTGTCGATACCGGTTTTTTGATGCCATGTCAGATGGCCGCAGACAGCCCCGTCGATCTGTTTCCAGCAGTGCTCTTTAAACTCGGCACCGTGCTCTGAAACCCGGCCTTCGACGCCGTTATCCAGCTGCCAGTTGCCAGCCAGTGGGACGCCGATTTCGCTATCTGAAATTCGAGTCTGCCACGCGCCCTGTTGCCAGTGGCCGGTACCCTGCAAAGTAAAGGTCAGCTCCCGTTGCGATGCTGAAAGCTGGTAATGGTGTTTTTCGGGTCGTCCACTGGCTTGTAGTTGCAGGTCGGTCTCCTGCTGTTGATCGCCGGCCAGCGAACCCGACAGCGCTAGGTCTATGTGCTGCAGGCCCTCTTTATCGATGGTGAGGCGCAGGTTCAGTGAACGAACGCTGTGCCCGTCAAAGGCCAGTTCGTCGGCACTGACAGTGCCTTGAATCTCAGGCAAGTGGCGTGGTGAGAGGGGGCTTCCGGGATTGGAAACCTTGCCCGTGGAGACCAGTTTGCCGGAGAGGCCGGGATAGAGCTCCGCCAGATTATTGGCCGTCAGCTGCCAGTTGAGTGGGGTTTGGCCGCCCCATTCCCCGTTCACCCGCAGATGGTTATCTCCGATCCGGGCGGTAAAGTCACGGCTGGAAAATACGCCCTGCCGGGAGGCCAGTTGACCACGCAGTGTCACCGGGTAGCTGTTCAGGGTGCCTGTCAGCTGGTCAATCTCCGCGTCTACCGACAGGCCCTGATCCCTGTAGCTGCCGGTGGTGGTAAGCATGCCCGCCAGCTGGCCTGACAATTTCCGGTCGAGAAGGTAGCCGGGATCGATCTCGGCGAGATTCACAGCCAGCTGCCAGTTGGGTGTTGTTTGCCAGGCCACGTCTCCCTGAATACCGAGTTTGCCGGCCTCCGAGTGCAGGTCGAGGTGCTCGAGGTGCAGGCCCTGTCGATCACCCCGGAGGTCGACGGCAACCTCTTGTGTGGGCAATGTTGATGGGGTTTGCGGAGTCAGCTCAAATGTGCCCTGCAACTGATAGTCATCCACTGAACCGGTGAGCCTCAACTGCCCCTGCGAACTGATGGCGGGTAGGTCGGGCCAGACAGTCCGGTTGTCGATGGTCCAGTCATTGACCAGATCCACCGCGATGGCCAGTGGGTTCAATGTTCCCCGGTCCCAATCCGCGCCACTGACCAGGGTTCCGCTGGTGGAGAGGCTGAAGGGAGCCACCAGTTGGTGTTCAATGGTCATAGTGGCCAGATTGCCGCCCAGCCTGGCCTCGCCTTCGAAGCGGTTTTGCTGGAATTCGGTATGCCACTGGAGTGAAAAATTGAGCCGGTAGGGTGGTTTTGCCCTGATGGTGCCCTGCAGTACCAGCTGTTGTTCTGGCTGGCGGAGGATCAGTTCCCGCACTTCAATGCCGAGCAGATTGATACTGCCGGCGGCGGAGATTTCTTCCAGGGTCAGGGAATCCGAACCGCTGTGGTATTGGAACTGATCGATGGTGAGGCGTTCCAGCGTTACCGGCATGACAGTGTTCAGGCTGGGCCAAACAAACGCTGACGCGCTATCCGCAGTGGTGGGCTCCACGTGGATTTGCAGATCGGTAAACTCAAGGGTCTGGATAGGTAGTTGGCCACCCAGCAGCCCGAGTAACTGCCATTGCCCCGCGGCCGAGGTGGCGGTGATCAGCAGGTCGGTTCGCCGGATAGACAGTCCCTGAAAAGTGAGGCCTTCCAGTAAGGTGCCATGGCTGGCCCGCCAGTGAATATCGGTGTCGGTGGCAGAGGCCGCCGCTTTTTCAAGCAGCCAATGGCTGCCGGTGTGGGTCGCGAGTAGCAGATAGCCCGAGGTCAGCAGGGCGCTGAAAAACACCACCAGAAACGCTGACAACAGCAGGGCGCCACGGTAAATTACACGGCGTTTCACAAGTCCGGCCCCATGGACAGATGAATTCGGAATGCCTGTTCTGATGTGTCGGGAAAGGCCAGATCCAGCCTGATGGGTCCCAGTGGCGAGCGCCAGCGCAATCCGACACCAAAGCTTCTTTTCAGAGTAAAGCTGCTGTTGTCAAAGGCATTGCCCACATCGTAAAAAACGGCGAGGGCATAATCCTTGTAAACCGGATAGTCGTATTCCAGTGAGGCGGCCAATAAATGCCGCCCACCGACCACCTCGCCCCGGTCGTTCATCGGTCCCAATTCCTCGTAGTCATAGCCGCGCACACTGTTGTCGCCACCGGCAAAAAACCGGAACGAAGTGGGCATCTCCTCGAAATTGCTCATCAGACTCAGGCCGCCTTCCAGTCGCCCCAATACCCGGCCACCGAGCAGCGGTAGAATATATTTGCCACTTCCCTGCAATTGCAGGAAGGACAGGTCTGAGCCGAGGGACTCGGCGGCACCCCGCAGGCTGAAACGGGTGCGCCAGCCGGTGTAAGGGTAGGCCGGATTATCTGCCCGGGTTTTCTGCAAGCCGATGCCGGGTACCACCAGTTCCGTGCTGTTCCGGTCACTTCCCACTTTAAAGGATTCCACCTGATAAACCAGGTCGAGGGTTCTGATCCAGCCGTTGTCCAGACTGCGGCTGTGGGCGGCGCCGACAAACCAGGTTTCGCTGTTGGCGCTATCGGTGTCTTCTTCTTCCCAGCCGGTTTTGAAAGTGACAAATTCAGTATCCGGTTGTTGCAGGGGGATTTGATATTCCAGGCTGACGGTGGATTTCACCCTCGACAACTGGGCATCGGCCCCATAGCGGTGCCCCTTTTGGTTGGCTCGATTGTTTCGGAAGCCGACGCTGCCCCTGGGGCCGGTATCCGTGGCAATTCCTACCCCCAGCGAGGTGCTGTAGCGGGGCCCGGGGGTGAGCACCACCTGGACGGGAATCTGTTGCTTTTCGCGGTCTGGTGGTTGCTGCGTGACGATGACCTGGTCAAAGTAACGGCTGTTGAGCAGTGATTGTTGAAACTGGCTGAGCAGGGATGCGTGAAAAGGGGTGGTGGCAGAAAAAGGCAGAAACTGCGCCAGAAAAGCATCATTAAAAACCGCCTGTTCGAAATTCACGGACCCAAAATGATAGCGGGGACCGCTATTGAAACCGAGCAGTATGTCGGCCTTCTGGTTTTCAAGGCTGATCTGTAATTGCTGCCGGGTAAAATGATTTTCTGCATAGCCGCGCTGTAGCGCCAGTTTTTGCAGGGACTGTTTGAAGGCTTCGTAATGGCCGTGATTCAACTGCTCACCGGTTTTTGGCAGTGATGTTTCCAGTAACCGGGTAAATGCTGGATCGTTCCGGGCGTCCCCGTCAATTTCAACCTGTACCCGACCCAGGGTGGTGGCTGTGCCCGGTATTACCTCGATCGTCATTGTCCAGCATTGGTCGCTACTGGAAAGTGCCGGGCTCCAGCTGGCATGGTAGTAACCCAGTGCCTGCAGTGCCTGGCGGATTTTTTCGTCTGCATTCTCGAGCAATACAGAGCGACGCCGGTCGCTGATTTGACAGTGCTCGCTGCCCAGCCCCAGATGTTGGACGATATTTTTCCTGACGGTGGCGGAGACTTCACCGGAAATAATGACGGTGGGCTGAGCTTGTGCGATAACTGCGGGGATGTTGGCTAGCCATCCCAGTATCAATAATTTGCCCACCAGCAGGATCAGTCTCAGTAACCCCGGTGCGCTCGCTCTCTGGCGAGGTGCTGGGCAGACAGGTTTGCAGAATGGATTGGGCAAAATGGCTGTGATCCGATTATCGAGTGTCTATTTATCGAGTGTGAATGCTGCAGGGTTTCAGGATTAAGCAGGCAAGCAAACTGGCTGAAGTTATGATACACGGGTTGTATTACTGTTGCGCTTGCTACTGCGACAGAAAATGCTGTCGGCGTTGGTCGCTCGGAGGTTGATGGGCTGACGGGCTTCGCGGAGCAAAATGTGACGGGGGCAGTCCAACACTGAAAGCACATTGCCATCCACATTGCCATCGGCTAGTTATTGGATAGTTATTGGAGTTTGTGATGCAGATCGGGGTGCCAAAAGAGGTCAAAAATCATGAGTACCGGGTCGGCCTGACGCCGGATTCGGTGCAGGAACTGGTGTCGGCAGGGCATCAGGTGCTGGTGGAGCAGGATGCCGGAGCCGCCATTGATTTTACTGACGAACATTTCCGCCGGGCGGGCGCGGTTATTTCCCCTTCGGCGGCAGAGGTATTTGCCCGGGCGGATATGATTATCAAGGTCAAGGAGCCCCAGCCGGATGAATGCCGGATGCTGCGGACGGGCCAGTTGCTGTTTACCTACCTGCATCTGGCGGCCGATCCCAACCAGGCCTCGCTGTTGCTGAAATCCGGCGCCATTGCCATGGCCTACGAAACCGTAACCGATGATCGCGGGCACTTGCCGCTGCTGGCGCCGATGTCCGAAGTGGCCGGTCGAATGGCCGTGCAGGCAGGTGCTCATCATCTGGAGAAAGCGCAGGGTGGCCGAGGCGTACTGCTGGGCGGTGTCCCCGGCGTGGCGCCGGCCAGGGTACTGATTCTCGGTGGCGGGGTCGTTGGTAGCAATGCGGCCGGTGTGGCGTTGGGTATCGGAGCCGATGTGACAATCATGGACCGCTCCGTGGACCGCTTGCGGGAGCTGGACCGGATGTTTCCGGAGTCGATTCGTTGTGTCTATGCCACTGGGGCGGCCATTGAGAGCTATCTGCCGGAAGCCGATCTGGTGATTGGCGCCGTGTTGCTGCCTGGCGCCTCAGCTCCCCGACTGGTGACCCGTGAGATGGTTGGCCGAATGAAGCCCGGCGCAGTGGTGGTGGATGTAGCGATTGACCAGGGTGGCTGTTTCGCCACCTCCCGACCTACCTCCCATCAGGACCCCACCTACGTGGTCGATGGCGTGATCCACTACTGTGTCACCAACATGCCGGGCGGTGTTGCCCGCACGGCCACCCAGGCCCTGAACAATGTGACCCTGCCGTTTGTTTTGCAACTGGCGGACAATCCTGTGCGTGCGCTGCTGACCAATGCCAATCTGCGCAATGGACTGAACATCCACTGCGGTCGTGTGACCCATAAAGCGGTAGCCGATTCCCTCGGTCACGATTTTACTGATGCCTTCGAAGCACTCAAAAAATAACTACCCTTGAAAAAATAGGCAGTACTGGAAAAACAGCAAGCACTTAAAAACGGGGGGTGCCTGAATTGCCCCGACCCGATTTGCTGGAAATGCCTGCCGGTGGTTGCAGCGATCCCCGGGAGCTGGGAGAATCCGCGCAGTTTTTTATCATGGTTGTGCAGAGGGTACAGTGACGAAGATCGGCTTGTTCTTTGGCAGCGACGAGGGAAATACCGAATCCATTGCCCACCGGGTTGTCTCTCGCCTGGGCGATGAGGTGGTGGACGTTCACGATATCGGCGACGTCACCCAGCTGGATTTTATGCCCTATGACAAACTGATTCTGGGTATTCCCACCTGGGATTTCGGTCAGATCCAGTCGGACTGGGAGGATTTCTGGGACGACGTGGAAGCCATCGACTTTTCCGGCAAGACAGTCGCGTTTATCGGCCTCGGTGACCAGTTCGGCTACGGGGATTTCTTTCTCGATGCCATGGGTATGCTGCACGATGTGGTAGTGAAAACAGCGGATCGGGTGGTCGGCTACTGGCCCACGGCGGGCTACGAGTTTGAAGCCTCAAAGGCCCGGCTTCCGGGGCAGGCCCTGTTTGTCGGTCTGGGTATCGACGAAGACCAGCAGCCGGCCCTCAGCGCCGAACGACTCAATCGCTGGTGTCGGCAGATTCACGACGAGTTTGGCCTGGCGACGCCAGTGGTCGAGCTGGACGATTAGTTGGCTAATCGGGAAATGACCTCAGCTTTCCGCGACAAAGACTGCGCGGATCGGTCCCGGATAACCTTCGACCGTGCGGTTATGATCGGTTGGATCAAGGAAGTCCGGCAGGGATTCATAGGTCATCCATGCTGTTGAACGCTGCTCCTCGACCGATGTTCGGGTGCTGTCCACCAATCTTGGGTTCCGATAGCCGCATTTGCGCAACCAGCTGAGCAGGGTGTCCGCGCTTGGCAGAAACCACACATTGCGCATTTTCGCGTAACGCCCTTCGGGCACCAGCACCTCGCCTGAACCGCCCTCAATAACCAGGGTTTCCAGTACTAGTTGGCCGCCCGGTCGCAGGCAGTCTTTTAATTCCTTGAGGTGGTCCATCGGCGAGCGGCGATGGTAGAACACCCCCATGGAAAATACGCTGTCAAAGCACTGCATATCCGTCGGCAGCTGCTCGATGCCGAGGGGCAGTACATCCACCGGCAGGTCGCCCAGATAGTGCTTTAACACGCTGAATTGAAAGACAAATTTAGCGGATGGATCAATGCCGATCACCCGCCGCGCACCCTCGCCGAGCATTCGCCAGCAGTGGTAGCCATTGCCGCAACCCACATCGAGGACCAGCCGGTTTTTCAGCGGGGCGAGGTGGGGCAACACCCGATCCCATTTCCAGTCCGAGCGCCACTCGGTATCAATGGTCAGGCCAAACAACCGGTAGGGCCCCTTGCGCCAGGGATGAAGGCCCATCAGGGTCGCGTGCAGCTGTTGGCGAGTCTGTTCGTCGCAGTCCGCGACATCGCCCACCGTAACGGCGGTCTGTAAATCGACCCGGGAGGGCTCGAGCGGTGGCAGCTGCGCCAGTGTCGCCTGCCAGCCCGGCAGGTCGCCCCAGCGCTCTGCCGACAAACCCTGGGCAAGCTGAGGGGGCAGCTGTGCCGCCCAGGCCCGCAGGGCGGGATGTTCTGCGTTGGCGAGGCTGGTGAGCAGGGAGGAAAAATCAATCATTTTGGTCTATCAGTAGTGGTTTTTGATGGCTGCGAGCTATTTTATGGCAATCAGCGAGGCGAAGTTGAAGCATTGAAACCAGACATCGACACTGCTGAAACCGGCCTCTCTGAGGCGCTGGCGGTGCACGGCGAGGGTTTCCGGGACCAGTACATCCTCCAGTGCGGAGCGCTTCTGGCTGATTTCCAGCTCGCTGTAACCATTGGCCCGCTTGAAATGGTGGTGCAGTTCGATCATCAGTTGCTGGTGCTGGGGGTCCTCAAAGGCCACCTTCTCCGACAGCACCAGCACGCCGCCGGGCTGCAGGCCATCACTGATCCGCTGGAGTAGAGCATTGCGGCGACCGACCGGAATAAACTGCAGGGTGAAATTCAGCACCGCCATGGTGGCGTTGTGTACCGGGATCTGTTCAATATCGCCGCAGACCAGTTCCACGGGGATTTCCCCGTCATCATCGGCCAGAATCTCGCGGCACTGACTGAGCATGGCAGCGCTGTTATCCACGGCAATAATCCGGCAGTCGCTGTGGCGAACATGGTGGCGCATGGCAAGGGTAGATGCCCCCAGGGAGCAACCCAGGTCGTAACATTGGCTACCGGGCTGAACGTACCGCTCTGCCAGGGTGCCGGTCATGGCGATGATGGTTTCGTAGCCCGGCACCGAGCGCCGGATCATATCGGGAAACACGCGGGCGACCGCCCGGTCGAAACGAAAACCGGCGATCTCCAGTTGTGGTGTGGCGAACAGGGTATCTTTCGGGCTGGTCATGGGGCGTCGTTGTGTTCCAGCAGCAGCGGCGTGATGAGCTTGCGAACAGCGTTCGGCAGTGGCCGGGAGCACTGTGCTGCGTAGTCAAACCACACCAGCACGGCCTCGCCCTTCGCCACCAGCACCCCTTTCTGGTGTGCCAGATGGGCTACCGTAAAAGATTTGTTGCCGATTTTTTTGATACCGGTGGTAATGGCGACCTCACTGCCGAGGTGGATCTGATGAACAAAATCCACGGCGATATGCGCGAGGATCATCGGCCAGTCAGCGGGGTTCAGGCTGGGGTGGACCAGTCGGAAAATATCGGCCCTGGCCGCTTCAAACCACACCGGCACGACGGTGTTGTTGATATGACCGAGAGCGTCGGTCTCTGAAAACCGCGGCTGAATACGCAATTCAAACATTACAGCGATACCGGGGTCAGTTGCAGGGCGTCTGCCAGACTGGCCTGATCGGGGCTGGTGATCACGGCGGTGCTGACATTCTCTGCCACCAGATAGGTGGCGGCTACCCGCCGCAGGTCATCCAGTGTGGTTTCCCTGACCCGGTTGCGGAAGGTTTCCCTCACTTCGCGGCTGCGGCCGTAGAGCTCCGCCTGAAAGGTTTCCTTGGCCTCGCCCGCCGGGGAGCCGGGTTTGTCGATCGAGCTGATCACACCGAGAATGGCTTCTTCGACCTGTTGCCACTGGTGGGTTTCATTGTGCAGCCATTGCAGTGCCCGGTCGAAGTCACTGAGGGTGTCTTCGAGACGGGGGTCGCGGTAGGAGAAGAAGCGGAACGCGGCGATGTTGTTTTCCTGGCTGGCCCCGCCGCCGTAGGCACCGCCCTGTTCGCGGATGGCGCGGTGCAAATAGCCATTGCGCAGAAAACCGCCCAGCACGGTCAGCGGTGCGGCATCCGGATGAGACAGGGGCACCGTGGGGTAGGCTTTGGCGCAGAAATTGACCTGGGTGCTGGCCTTCCACAGCTCCGCCACCCGTCGATGCAGTTCCGGTTGCTGAAAGGCATTGAACCCTTCGCCGGTAATCGGTGCGAACTGCTCTTGAATGACTGCCTGATAATCCGTCAGCCGATCATTTTCGCCCACCACTAGAAATTGCCGCGGTGCGCTCAACACCTGTTGGTGGATGGCGGCCAGTTCGGCGGCCAGCCCGTCTACCAGGGTATTGTCGGACAGACTGCTATCCAGTTGTTTGATGTAGCGGATACCTGCCAGGCCACCCCAGCGATGTGCCAGATCCGCGCCCGGGCTGATCCCGCTGCAGGCTGCCGCCATGGCCAGCTGGTGGCCACTGCCGGTGACGCTGGCCTCACGGCTGGCGCGGGTCTGGGCAATCAGTTCGCGGATCCGGTTCAGTTCATCGAAGCGAACCTGTTCCAGTGTCGCCTGCATGAGCTCGGTGAGTTCGGCTTGATGCCTGGCCAGTCCCTTGCTGGACAGAACCAGGTGTCCGGACAGATCCTGTGGGTTGTCCGGCTTGCCGCGAACGGTGGCGTAGGCGTGGATGCTGCCGCACACTTTCGATTGCCAGAGCTGGGTCGCCAGGTAATCCCGGTCGCCAATCCCCAGTTCGGTCAGGCTGCTGCAGTAGATCGGCAACAGGTCGAGCTGCGCTTCGCTCAGGGCCGGCAGCGGCAACAGGATCTGTTGATAGACCAGACCGTTGGTGCCTGTGCCGTAACTGGTCAGGGCCAGTGGGCGGGTTTTTCGTTCGGTGGCCGCCACATAGTCCATATGCGTAGGAATGTCGTCCAGACCCACTTTGGGCAGGATGGCATCGTCATCCTTCTGTTGCTGACGCTGGTTGAGAATCTCGGCCTGTTCCACAATTGCCTGTTTGCCCGCGTCATCGAGATCGGCTTTGATGGCAGCGAGCTTGTCCGCTTCCTCTTTTTCACGGCGGGCGGACAGCTCCCGGTCCGGACTCATGGTGAGACGCACCCGGTGGGGGTTGTCCAGCAGCAGCCGGCGGGCAAGTTGCTTGATGTAATCGGGGTCCTGGATCAGGCGCCTGAGTTTTTCCAGTACCGGGTCCAGGTTCAGCAATGCGATGGGGTCACCGCGGTGGGTGGCGCTGGTAAGTGCGGTCAGAAGCAGTTGCAGGCCATAGGGGAAATTGCCGCCACCGATTTCACGCTGTTGCAGCTCCAGCTGGTGGAGGGAAGCCGCCAGTTGCTCTTCCGGGATGCCATTCTCTGCCACGTCCTCGAGCACCGAGAGCACCAGCGCCTGCAATGCATCGGCACGATCCGGTTCGCTACCCTCGATCCCGCAGACAAAGCAGAGCTCGCGCTGGGAATCATCCAGCCCGCACAGTGGCGAGGGCGATGAACCCAGTTCGGTGGTTTCCAGTGCCTTTAGCAGTGGGGAGGCGCTGTTGTCGAGCAACACGCTGCACAGCAGGTGTGCCTCCATGGTGGCTTCCAGATCGGTTGCTTTGCCCAGCAACCAGCCCATCACGATGTGGGTGCGGTTGTCGGTGCTGCCTTCCTCGTTGAACGGATAGCTGGCTTCCACGGTCACCGGGTCGGTGTAGCGCTGTTCGTCGGGGACGGAGATTTCCGTGTCCAGCCGGTCGAAACGCTGCAGGGCATGGTTTTCGATATCGGTCTGCAATTCCGTCACCGGTATATCGCCGAAGGTCATAAAGATGGCATTGGTGGGATGGTAGTGGGTTTTATAGAAAGCCTTTAATTGCGCGTAACTGAGATCGGGTATACGGGCCGGATCGCCGCCGCTGTTGTAGTGATAGGTGGTGGTGGGGTAGAGGTGTTCACAGAGGGTCTGCCACAGGACCGAGGGCACTGAGCTCATGGCCCCTTTCATCTCATTGTAAACCACGCCCTTGTAAACCAGGGGCGAGTCGGTATTGCCGGGCTCGGCAAATTCCACCCGGTGGCCTTCCTGGCGGAAATCCAGTTCGTCCAGTCGCGAAAAAAACACCGCGTCCAGATAGACATCCAGCAGGTTGTCAAAATCCTTGCGGTTCTGGCTGGCAAAGGGGTAGGCCGTCCAGTCAGAGCTGGTAAGGGCGTTCATGAAGGTATTCAGGGATCGGCGAATCATCATAAAAAAAGGATCGCGTACCGGGTATTTTTCACTGCCGCAAAGGGCGGTGTGTTCCAGTATGTGGGCCACCCCGGTGGAGTCCTCGGGCACGGTGCGCAATGCCACCAGAAAAACGTTTTCCGGATTGTCGGCAGTGATATGAATATGCTGGGCACCGGTTTTTCGGTGGCGGTATTCCGCCACGTCGATGTTCAGGGAGTCGATGCGCTCGCTGCGCAGAAACTCAAAGGCGGGATGTGCCTGTGTTGTCATATTCGGACCTCGGTTATCGGGTGTTCGGGCAAAGAGGCATTCTACCTGTGGGTCCGGTGCTTAGCCACGCCGGATATGGGGTGGGGTCAGACCAGTGCCAGTGCTTTAAGAGTCAGCAAGCCGCCGGTGACAGTCAGCATGCCCAGCAGGGTCGACAGCACCACCATATTGGCTGCTAGCTCGCCGTTGCCCCCCATGGACTTCACCTGAATAAAGCTGGCCACCGCTGTAGGTGTTGATGTCAGCAAAAACAGGATTCCCAGCGCCATACCGCTGACACCAAACCAGGCGGCCGTGCCGACAATCAGCAGCGGTGTTATCACCAGCTTCAATAGGGCTGCGGCCAGTGTGCTGGCACCGGAGTGTTGCAGCGCTTCGAGGTTCATTGAAGCACCGATACAGAGCAGTGCCAGTGGCAGGGTCATCTGGGCAAAGTAATTGCCGGTGTCCTCCAGCAGAGTGGGTAATGGCAGTCCACTGAGTTTGACCAGAAAGCCCAGCGCAATCCCGATCAGCAGCGGGTTGGTGAGTGTATTGCGCAGCATCCGCCTCATCGGAGACTGACCGTCCCCGGTCTGGATGGGGTTGAGCGCCACCACTGCCAGAACGTTGTATAGCACGGTCAGCACGGCAATGGGCAAGGCGGCGGTTGCCAGACCAACCTGCCCATAGGCATTGCCACAAAATGCCAGTCCGATTACCGCCAGATTCCCCCGGAAAACACCCTGTACAAAGATGCCGCAATCGGCCTTGTTTTCACCGTTGAATACCCGGCCTATCGGCCAGGCCAGGGCGAATATCAACAGCGTCAGCGGGATCGCCACCAGCAAGGGCAAACCCATGGCAACGCTTCCCATATCTGCCCGGTAGATACTGAGAAACAGAATCACCGGCAGCCCCACCTTGAATACCAGGTCGGATGCCGGCTGGATAAACGCGGTGGGAATCAGGCCGACTTTTTTCAGCAGCAGACCCAGCAGGACCACCAGGAAAATCGGGCCGGTAATTGACAGCGCAAAGCCCAGCAGGGCGAGGGGAGCGGTTTCGTTCATAACAGCCGATCAGAGAAACTGTCCATCATCATACCAGCCCGGTTGCCCTGACAATATGGCGGGTTTATTGCAATGATATAAAAAAACCTCCACCGCTGGGGTGGAGGTATCAAGGTCTGGAGGTGGGATTGGCAATCAGAATGCGTATTCAATACCGACGGAGGCAGTGCGCGGTTTATTGGGGCGTGCGCCATCGGGCAGGCGGGAAACAATCTCATCCCGGTCAAACAGATTGTCCACTTTGGCGTAGACCACGGTGTCCGGATTGACGCTGTAACGGCTGATCAGGTCCACTACAAACAGGCTGTCGGTTCTGCCGAGCCTTGAGCCATTGTCGCAACCGATATTGCTGCATAATCTGTCGGTGTATTTGGCAACCATGTAATTATTCCAGCCCATCGGGGTTTCAAGCCCGGCGCGGAGACTGAAGGTATTTTTGGGTATGTCTGCCAGTCGGTCACCTTTTTCAAAACCGAGAGCCCCTTCATCTTCACTGATTTCAGCCTTGGTATAGGTGTAGGAGAGGTCTACCGGAATCATAAAGTCGCCGGCCTGGAAACGGTTGCCCGCAGTCAGCTCAATGCCCTGGATAACCGCTTCTCCAGTGGTAAAGCTGCCACTGGTATCGCCATTGCTGCAGGGGTTGGCAACTGAACAGTTTTCGGTTTTGTTGTCGAAGTCGCTATAGAAACCGATCATTTCGGCAAAGAAGCTGTTTTCGTTGAAACGGACCCCGGCTTCATAGTTGATGCTGGTTTCCGGATCCTCGCGTTCCGAGGCACCGCCACCCAGGGGTGAAAAGCCACGGTGTACCCCGGCCAGTACCTGCCATTGATCGTTCAGGTCATAGGTAAAGGAAACCCCCGGCAGGAGCTCTTCTGAACGGTTGGACTTTTTACTGCTGATAGTATTGCGGGATTCGTCGGTATAGCGCTCCTCCGACGAATGCACTTTCTCGTAGCGAAGGAATAAATTCAGCGCCAGTGCGTCGGTAACCTGCCAGTTGTCTGTCAGCCAGAATGAAATGGCTTCGGCATCTTCCACGCGATTGTCGCCACTGGAGATCGGGTTGGTGCTCACATAGACCAGCTTGCCATCCACCTGGTCGTAGACATCCACCGGTTGCAGTCGATCCACCTCATCTTCGTGGGCGCGACCACCGATGTTGAGTTGGTGTACACCCAGGTCCACGGCAAAATTCAGTTCCAGGCCGTAGGATTCGTATTCGCGATCATTGTTTTTGTAGGTCAGGCCCGTCATATCGGCGGTACCGTCCAGGATTGCCTGGGCGTTGGCATCGCCCCCGTTGGCCGCGTTGATCAGGGCGCTGCCACCACTCAACTTGAACCAGTTGCGGGAAAACTCATTGTAGTAACCGGTGGCCGTCATCCGCACGCTGTCGGTCAGATCCAGGTTGTAGATGGCACTGTAGCCCTTGTGACGCAGACTCATTTCATCCGGCAGGGACAGTCCGTAACGACGTTTCGGGTTGTCCCTGAAATCGGCGTCGGTGAGTCCGAGGTAGGTTTCATCGGATACTTCCTCGGAATACTGTGCTTTTAACAGCAGGCTCTGCCCTTCGATTTCCCACAATAATTTACCCATGTAGTCTTCGATGTCATAACCGGTATCGCGACCGCTGCGGTCAATTTTTTTGAAGCCGTCAGCGTCGCGCTGTACGGTTTCCAGCAGCCAACCGAAGTTCCCCAGCGCACCGCCGCCAAACCTGCCGCCATAGTTCAGGTGCAGGTCCCGCATGCCGTCTTCACCGGCAGCCAGCCGCAACTTGCCGCTATTCTCATCGGGGATCGGTGTGGACCTCAAGTTGACGATGCCGCCGGTAGTCTGCGGGCCATAGCGCAACAGGGGAGCGCCTTTCAGTACTTCAATGGAATCCATACGCATGGTGGTGGGGAAGTAGTAGGCGGCCGGTCCTGCATAGGGTGCGGGCGCGATCATGATACCGTCTTCCAGTAGCGTGATTTTTGAGGAGCGCTCCGAGGTGGCGCCGCGGATGCCGATATTCGGCCGCAGACCGAAACCATCCTCTTCACGGATATAGATGCCGGGAACTGTTTTCAACAGTTGGTTGATGTCGGTGGGCGCTTCGATAGCAATCTGCTCCTGATCGATCAGGGCACCGGAGCCGGCGAGTTCCTGGACGTCTTCCCTGGAGCCGATAATCGAGATGGTTTCAATGTCGGTTCTAGTCTCGTCTGCTGCCATCGCCAGCATGGGCAGGGTCAGTGAAGTGGCGAAGATGGAGAGCGTTAGTTTGTTGGCCATGGATAATCCCCGGAAATTTTTCAGTTATTCATGTGTGCTTGTTATGAAGTTTGATAATGCTAATCTAAATGATAACGATTATCAATAATAGTTTTGCAAGAAAATCCGGGGGTTTAAGAGGAGTGGTAAACAGGGGTGTTTTCGGCGTTCGTGGTTAGGGATGGCTGGGTAAATAAAATTGGCTCAGCAACCCGAAAACCCGGGAGAACCCGGGTTGGTGGGGGCGTCAATCAGTCAATTGATTTCTTTGTCGAGCAGGTATTAAAGCCCAATAGGCTGTAGACCGGACAATTGCCAGCCAGTGCCGTGACAAGTGGAACCACACCTATCCAGCCCCAGGCCGTTTGCGGTCCAACAAATACCAGGGCGATTAACACCAGCCCCACCACAAGCCGCAGCAGGCGATCAACGGTACCCAGATTAACTTTCATAATAATGCTCCCGAAGTTGTGTTGTATTGAGTATGGATGTCACCGGACAATTCTGATTTGATGGTGATCAATCAGAGGGCAGGTATTCTCATGCCAGGCCGAACCCTCGTGTCTGTTGTGTTATTAAAGGATAGACCATGACGCGTTTTCGTTCGTTTCTTTGCCTGACGCTTCTCGGTGGGCTGACCGTCGTATTGCCCATTGCGCTGCTGGCAATGATTTTCCTGTGGCTGTTCGATCTGGTGGCAGGTCTGATCAGCCCCCTCACCGGGCTGTTGCGCGAGCAGGCCACGATCAGCGAATTTCTGGCCTTGCTGGTGGTGTTGCTGTTGATCTTGGGCAGTTGTTTCGCGGTCGGGCTGTTGATCAGAACCCGTCTGGGTAACTGGATGCACGGCCATATGGAGATCTGGCTGACCCGGCTGGCCCCGGGTTATCGCACTATCCGGGCGATCGTGACGCAGTTGCTTGGCGGTAGTGGTGAAACCACCCTGCTTAGCGGTCAGACCGCGCTGGCAAAGATCTACGGCGCAGATTCACCGGTCACGGTGACGGCGATTGTGACCAGCCGTCACGGGGATGGTGCCTATACGGTATTTGTGCCCACTGCACCAATTCCCACGTCCGGGATGACCTACCACCTGCCCGCTGATTGTGTGCAGATACTGGCGCATGTTTCCGTGGAGGAGGCCATGCGCACCATTATCGCCTGTGGGTCGGGTTCCGCTGAGATGCTGGCCAGAAATGCGAGGGAAACGATGGGAAAAGCCCGGGATTATGAGGAGTAAAAGACAGCTTCAGGGCGTGATTGATGCTGCGAGTAATCGGAGTCCATGATATGGCAACAGATGGTGAGACGGGATAATGATGGATAACGCTAACCCGGTTCGGGGGGGATGCCCGTGGTTGGCCCTGCTGGTGTTGCCGATGCTTTTGCAGGCCTGCACCACCGTTTCGGAAACCCGGAACGCCCTGCGCACGGCGGAGGTCTGCTGCGATGACTTTGCGGCGATGTCCTTTGCCACCATCCCTTCGATCAATCCCTCGGATATCCCGGTCGGGATCGAGCTGAATGATCGTTCACCGGTATACCCGTTCAGTACGGGCAAGAGCTATTTTTCGGCCTATGCCCTCGGTCCCGGTCAGCCGGGCAGCGATCTGCTATTGATGTTCATGCCGGATCGGTTCAATACACTCAATAGCGGGACCTTTTGCCCGGTAGTGACCTACCTGAACAGCCAGTACGAACCGATTGCAAGCGGAGATCTGACAATCCGCTGGGTCTCGGCTGATAAATCCAGGACCGGCTACTGGACAGCAGCACAAACGGTACCTGCGGCAGCGAGTTATCTGATTGTCCATACTTCCGATGAGATGCTGTCGCGGCAATTATCGATCGATGCCGTGACAGAAAATCAGACCATCATGGTGGGCTATGCTGTGGCAACCATTCCCGTGACGCGCTCGGCGGGCTATCGGTGTCTGCCGGTCGGCAAAGTCAATATCATCTTGCTCGGTTAACCCGATTCAGTTCTTCGGGATGATGACGCTACTAGCGCGACCAGCGCTGCCAGTTTTTACCATATAGATACCCAAGGCCAGATGATAGCCTGTCGGTAAAAGATGCGAAGCCCAGGTGAAAGTTCATGCAATTGAGTCGATATTTTTGTACGGCGGGGGTGTTGGCAGGCACTTTTTTCTTTGCCCTCTCACTGACACCGATGCTGCTACCGCGTTCAGATGTGGTACAGGGGGTGATCTCTGGTCTTTCTCTGGCTGCGGGTTATGGCCTTGGGGTTTTCGGTAGATGGCTCTGGAGATACCTTGAACTGCCGATACCGAGATCACACGTAAAATGGGGTGTCCAGCTGGCAGCAGCCTTTGTTTGTGTGATCATTGCTGTTGCCTTCCTCTGGCAGGCCAGCACCTGGCAGAATACCGTTCGCGGGCTTATGGGTATGGAAGAGACCGACGGGCTGCAGCCCCTTGTAGTTGGCGGTGTTGCGTTGTTATTGTTTGCGGCGGTGTTGCTGCTGTCCAAGTTGTTCCGGCGAACGATTCTGCTTCTCTCAGGGAAACTGCAGCGTTTCATTTCACGGCCGGTATCAAATGTTGTCGGGCTGCTGGTGGCATTTTTTCTGTTCTGGTCGGTGATTGATGGTATTTTTTTCGAGTTTGCCCTGAGGGCTGCTGACCGGTCATATCAGCAGGTCGATGCATTGATGGAAGCGGAAGTCGAAAAACCGATCGCCCCGACCAAGACCGGAAGCACCGAATCACTGGCGAACTGGAGCGCACTCGGGCGACAGGGCCGACGATTTATTTCATCGGGGCCAACAGCCGCAGATTTGGCCGATTATTTTGACAGTGCACCAGTAAAGGAACCCTTGAGGGTCTATATCGGCATTAATTCTGCTGATACCCCGGAGGATCGGGCTGCACTTGCGCTGGAGGAGCTGAAAAGGGTAGGCGCTTTCGATCGCTCGGTATTGCTGCTGATTACCCCCACTGGAACTGGCTGGGTGGATCCGGCCGGAATGGATACAGTTGAATACCTGCATCGGGGTGATATTGCCAGCGTAGCAGTGCAGTATTCCTACTTGCCAAGTATCCTGTCGTTGTTGCTTGAAGGTGAGTACGGCAGTGAAACGGCGCGGTCACTATTCGAAGTTGTCTACGCTTACTGGACCGCACTGCCAAAAGAAAGCCGTCCGGCACTTTACCTGTATGGTGTTAGCCTGGGCGCTCTGAACTCTGATCGCTCTTTCGACCTTTACGATATTATCGATGATCCTTTCCAGGGGGCCTTGTGGTGCGGGCCTCCGTTTCGCAGTGATACCTGGCGCAAGGTGACTGAACGACGTCAGCCTGATTCACCGGCGAGGCTTCCTGTGTTTCGCAATGGCTCAGTGGTGCGCTTTGCAAACCAGGAAACAAAGCTGGACGCGCTCGATCAGGAGTGGGGTGATTTCCGTATTGCCTACCTGCAATACGCCAGTGACCCGGTCACTTTTTTTGAACCGCAGGCATTCTTTCGTGAGCCACAGTGGATGCGCGAACCCCGTGGTCCGGATGTATCCCCCGATCTTCAGTGGTTTCCGATTGTTACAGGGCTACAATTGATAGCGGATGTGGTGGCTGGTTCAGCTCCTCCCGGATACGGCCATATTTTTGCTGCAGGACACTACATAGATGCCTGGCGGGCACTGACCGAGCCGCCGCAATGGAGTGAAAATGAGTTGCAGCGGCTTCGGGAATATTTCGACACTGAGAGCTGAGCATGTTCTACCAGCGAGCAGCAGATCTGATACTGGTACTTCACGTGGGGTTTGTGCTGTTTGTAGTGGGTGGATTGGTACTGATTGTACTGGGCAACCTGTGCCACTGGCGATGGGTGAACCGATGGTGGTTTCGGCTGGCGCATCTTGGTGCGATCGCCGCGGTGGTGGTTGAAACCTGGCTCGGGTGGGTCTGCCCGTTGACAACCCTTGAACAGTGGTTGCGGGCTAGGGCAGGGGATGCCAGTTACAGTGGCAGTTTTATTGAACACTGGTTGCAGCAGTTGCTTTATTACGATGCCCCGCCCTGGGTTTTTCTGCTGATTTACTCCCTGTTCGGATTGCTGGTGTTGGGCAGCTGGTGGCTTTTCCCTCCGACTCCTCGCAGCAGCCAAAAATAGCTGAGCCGGATTTTCCGGTTGCGGCGGCTTAAAAAGGATTCGCCTATGATCACCGTTGCCACATTCTCCTTTCCCCATGAGGCGCACATTGCCAAGCTGAAGCTGGATGCCAAGGAGATTCCCGCTTTTGTCGCCGATGAGCACACCATCAATATGCAGTGGTTGTACTCCTCTGCCATAGGCGGGGTGAAACTGCAGGTGCCGGAACCATTTGCCGAGCAGGCGATCCAGGCATTGGCGGAAGATTTCTCCGACCTGCTCGAAAGTGACGATGAGAATGATCGGGAAGAGCCGCGCTGCCCGGCCTGTGGCAGTCAGAAAATGACACCCTACATCCGCGGCAAAAAACCGGCGTTTCTGGTGTTTCTGTTGCTGGGGTTTCCGCTGTTTTTCTACCGGCGTGGTTTCAGGTGCGATGCTTGCGGGGCCTTTGTGGCGTCGCCATGAGACCCGCTTTGCTCACTGTTTGCCGCGTTTCATGTCCCTGATGATAAAACGCCCGGGGTGTATTGCCTGACACAAATCCTGCTCCAGTGGTGACACCTCACCGCGAATCTGGCTGGCCAGTAGCTCCGCGCACAGTGGTGCGTAACTCATGCCCCGGGAACCGTGGCCACAGTTCAGGTACAGGCCCGGCCAGCAGGCCCCCGCCACCGGGATGTGGGCCCGGGCATTCTTTCGCAGCAGGGCATAATCCAGCCGGTAGCGTTCAGCTATCGGTGCCGGTCCGGCGATGGGCAGGTAGTCCGGGGTGGTGCAGCGGAAGGCGGCGCGTCCGTCGAGATGGTCTGCATCCACGCGGCCGAACAGGGCAGCGACTTCAGGGGCCGTTTTCTGCAACTGGGCCAAGTTGTCCCGATGATCCTGCACGCGCACTTTGGTACAGGTTTCGCCAATATTGTAGGTGGCTCCCAGGGTATGGATCCCGTCACTGGCCGGGGCCAGGTAGCCTTCGCCGCAGATCACCGTTTTGAGTTGTTTGCTGTCTGTGGTGGCGGGCAGGCAACTGATCTGACCGCGAATCGGTTTTAAGGGCAGGTGTGCCGTCTGGGTAAATGCCGCACTGCCTGTGCCGCTGGCAATCACGGCTACCGGTGCAGTGGCTGACAGCATGCCATGCCGGTCATATGCCTGCCACTGATGCTGTTCATAGTGGAGTGTGGTAATAGTGGCTGTCTGGTTTTGAATCAGGGGGTGGTCGGCCAGTGCCCTGCAGACCGCGACGGGTTTGATCCAGCCCAATTGGGAAAAGAACAGCCCCGCCCCGATGCCGAGAGGTATTCCGGTAATGTCATCCAGTTTACTCCCGGTCACCAGCGTAACCAGTTCCTCCGGATATTGCCGGGCGATCGCTTCAAACAGCGCCAGTTCATGCTGATCCTTCGGCAGAACCAGTACACCACATGGGCTGCCGGTGGCTCTGTCCCCGAGAAAGCGTTGGTGATAGCGACTGGCATGGAGTAGTGCCATCAGGCCAAACCGGCTCAGGGGTGAGCGTTGGCTGGATAATTTGGGATAGAGAATGCCCTGCGGATTTCCCGAACCTTCGCTGGCCAGCTGGGGGTGTTGTTCGATCAGGGTGACAGCGATACCCCGTTCGGCCAGTGATCTGGCAGTGGCGCAACCGGCAATGCCACCGCCAATCACCAGGGCAGATGCCGGTGGGCTGAGCCGTGGGGGCAGATACCAGGGTGGCTGGAAATCTGCGTTGCGACTGGCGGGTTGCCAGTCCGTTTCTGATATTTCAGCCGTGATGGGTTCTGCCATCTGCCCGCACAGCATGTGCAGTTTTTGGCCGAACCCCGGCACTTTCTGTACTTCGAAACCGGCGGCCTGAAGGCCGCGACGAACCGAGCCGGCGGCGGTAAAGGTGCTGAATGTGGTGCCGGGGGCGCTCAGCCTGGCGAGGGTCTGAAACAGGTCGTCTGTCCACATTTGCGGGTTCTTTGCCGGGGCAAAACCGTCCAGGAACCAGGCGTCCACGGTGGGGTTGTTCCGAGATGAAAAAAGTGGATGATCGCTACCTGGCAGGCTGGCGAACATGGTGTTGGCGTCGCCGTACAGCAGGGTAAGTACAATACGGTTGTTGGCCAGATAAAGCCGGTGGATGCCAGGAATGGGCGGCGGATACTGTTCTATAAGGGCATTGGCCAGTTCTGACAACGCTGGCCAGAGGGATAGAGCCTGTTGCAGGTCTGACCGGGATAGGGGATATTTTTCCGCCGAGACAAAATGCAGTGTGCCGCTGTTGGTGCGATCCAGCCAGAGGCTGGCGACCGTAAGGAAGTTCAGGCCGGTGCCAAAGCCGGTTTCGCCGATGGTGAACAAGGCGCGTTTAGAGGTTGCCCAGCGCTGTGGCAGTCGGTTGTGGTGCAGGAAGACATGGCGGGTTTCCGACAGGCCGTTGCTACGTGAAAAGTACCGGTCATTAAAATCTGTGGCGTGCGGTTGGCCCTCTGCGTCCCAGTTTATGGTCGCCTGTTGTAGTCTTTCTGCGGTAGGTTCCGGCATTGATAGGTCCGTAGCTGTGGCAGCGGCCATATTATCAGTAGATCAAGCCGTTGGCTTGATCGGTATTTTTCAAACAGGAGAGTTCCATGACGCAGGGTTTCAGTATGGATATTTCGATGATTTATATCGCCCTCAGCGGCCTGCTAATGGTAGGACTGGCTCTGGATGTGGTGCGTGGACGCCTTAAATATCAGGTGGGCCTGGGCGATGGCGGCCACGAAGCCCTCGGTCGCCGTATCCGGGTTCACGGCAATGCCGTGGAAAATCTACCCATCGCGCTGTTGTTGCTGCTGGCCGTCGAGAATGCTGTCTCCAGTGATTTGCTGGTGCATCTGCTCGGCAGTCTGTTGGTCTTGTGTCGACTGCTGCATGCGTTTGGTCTGCGCATGAGTGCCGGAACATCCTTACCACGCTTTATCGGCACGGCGGGTACCTGGGGCATGATGCTGGTCTGTGTCGGATTGATTCTGGCGAACAGTGTCTAGTCCCGGTCAGGGTAGCAATGCCTTATGAACCCGTGACTGTTAGCCAGCCGGGCGCACTGTCCGAACAGCGCCATCGTCACCTTGTATGTCATGTGCTGTCGAGGTGAAATTCCCGGAGGATCTGGGTGCACCAGCGTTCAATGCGCTGGTCGGTGAGTTCGAACTGATTTTCCTCGTCTATCGCCAGACCGACGAAGTGTGTGCCGTCAGCTGTGAGCGCCTTGGAATCGCTGAACTGAAATCCCTCCACCGGCCAGAACCCCACGGTGGTTGCGCCCAGCGTGCAGACTTTTGCCCAGAGAAATCCCAGCGCGTCGAGAAACCATTCCGGGTAGCCAATCTGGTCTCCCAGGCCGAACAGTGCGACGGTTTTATCGGAAAAATCGACGTTGTCGAGGGCCTCCCAGCAGTCTTCCCAGTCCTCCTGCAGTTCTCCGTAGTCCCAGGTGGGGATGCCGAGTATCAGCAGCCGGTAATTTTCCATGCAGGTGACAGGGGTTTCAGCCACGTTGTGCACATCCACCCGGTCCTCACCGAGGCGGGCCGCTATTTTCTCGGCCACCATTTCGGTATAGCAGGTGGATGAGCCATAGAACAGGCCGATAGGTGCTTGGGTCATGGGATCCATGTAACTGACGTTGAACAGGGTTCGATTCTACGGATTTTGTTATCGCTGTGCATGCCCGGGCGGTAAGTCAGTGGTTTTCCAGGCCGCTGTGCAGTCCCCGGCGGTACGCGCTAATGGCGGGAATCAATGCGATGACAAAAGTAGTGCCAAATGCCAGTCCCAGCGCATTCAGGGTCGTGACATTGAAGATTTGATCACCGAGAAACAGGCCATACTGCTCACTGAGCATTGGCCCGGCCACAGTGAGAGCACCCTTCAGCAGGCCGATGGCAGCGATTGCTCCGGCGGCTACCAGCAGCAGTGCCTCAAGTTCCAGCAACATCAACAGTGTCAGCGGCCGCAATCCGAGGATCCGCAACAGGGCAATTTCCCGCTGCCGCTGTTGCAGTGTCGATAGCAGCATGGTTGCCAGTCCCAGCAGGGAGGCGAACAGGACCAGCAGGGCGATAAAGCTGAGGGTTTTTTCTACCCAGGACATCAGTTGCCACAATTCCGAGAGCGCCACACCGGGCAGAATGGCCATCAGTGGTTCGTCTGGGTAACGGTTGATTTCCCGTTGCAAACGAAAGGTGGATAGCCGGTTCTTTACACCGATCAGGATTGCAGTGACGGATTCCGGTTCAAGGTCATGTTGTCGCTCGGTGGCCGTGTGTTGGTGAGCGGTCACCCGTGTGCCGCTCTGCCAGTCGCGGTGGATGCTGTCCAGGTCCTTCAGATGAATGTGTAGTGTGCGATCCACGGGGGTGCCTGTGGGTTTGAGAATACCGGTAACCTGAAAAGGCGAATCCCTGTGCAGGGAAAAACTGGTGGCCGCCATGCCGTGGGCCAGCACCAGGCTCTCGCCAATCCGGTAGTCGAGCTGACTGGCGATCTCAGCGCCAATCACCACATCAAAGGGTTGTTCAAAGGGAGCGCCCTCGGCAAAACCCAGTGATTGCTGCGCGCCATAGCGGAAGTGCTGGAAGTAGGCATCAGTGGTGCCGAGTACCGGATATCCCCGGTGGGAGTCTCCCAGTGACAGGGGAATTGTCCAGGCTACATCCGGTTTTTTGGCCAGTGTTTGAAAACTGTGCCAGTCGATATTATTGGTGGCGCCGCCGAGACGGAACACCGAGTACAACAGCAGATTCAGCTGCCCGGTGCGCGGACCGACGATCAGATCCACTCCGGAAACTGCCTGGCTGAAACTGTGTTTGGCCTCCTGGCGGATATGGCCGATACCGAGCAGTACGAACAGGCAGATGGCAATGGAAAACACGGTGATCAGTGCCGTGGTGCGGCGGCTCGCCAAACTGTGTAGGGCAATTTTAATCAGCATGTCTGTCTCCGTGCCGGTTTATCTCGGCCAGCGCCGTCACCCGCTGGAATTGCCGACCAAGGCTGTCATCGTGACTGACAAAAATCAGCGTACTCTGCCATTCCCGGGTCAGGGCCAGCAGATGCTGGACAAAGCTGTCGCGGAGCTGGCTGTCCAGTGCCGAGGTGGGTTCGTCGGCAATCAGAATTTCCGGAGCATTGACCAGCGCCCGGACAATGGCGGCACGCTGTTGCTGGCCTGCACTGAGTCGCGTGGGGTGTTCGGACAGCAATTGTTCGTCCAGTTTCAGTGTGTCGAACAATAGGGCAGAGCGTTCCAGGGCCGTGGCTGTTGTTGTCCCGCCGAGCTTTGCCGCCAATAACAGGTTATCCCTCACACTGAGGTAGGGAATGAGATTGAACTGCTGGAACACCACCCCGATATGGGCGGCTCGAAAATGATCCCGCTGGCGAGCACTGCGCTGAGCCAGGTTGACCCCGAGGACTTGCAGTGTGCCGGATCGGGCCTGGAGAGTGCCGGCCAGCAGATTTAGCAGGGTGGTTTTGCCGGAGCCCGAGGGTCCTTTCAGGAAAACCTGTTCCCCTCGCTCAATTTGCCAGTGAGGGATATCCAGCACGGTAGTACGGCCACTGCCGGGATACTGAAAAGTCAACTGGTCAATGGAGACCGCATGGCTTTGGGGCGTGGGACTTTGCATCGATTTTAGTTTCTGGGTGGTGGCTTTACTGGTCTATTCAGGCTATAAATGATACAACATATCTTTTTTGGTTTCTGGCAAAAATTTGCCGATCAAGCAAGAAAGGATTATCAGGATGAATGGTGACTTTCGCTTTGCACGTTTAGCGTTACCTGTCGGAAGTGTGTGGTTATACATGGCCCTATGCATGGTCGGCCCCCTGGCGATAGCCGATAACGACGGGGTGTTCGAAAAGGAGGATTTCAGGACTGTCGAGTGGACCGAGCTGATGCCCGAAGCGGATCTGGACGCATTGATGAATCCCCCCGACTATCTGTCCGAAATCGAAGACGGGGCCGAGGAGGATATGCTGAAAAGCCCCATTCGCGGTGCCGGTGACCCTGCCGGGGATCGTTACCAGCAGGCATTGACGTCCACAGAGGTGAGACCGGAATTTGATGGGCAATTGATACGCATTCCCGGGTTTGTGGTGCCGCTGGATTTTGATGAACGGCAGCGGGTGACGCGATTTTTTCTGGTGCCATTCTTTGGTGCCTGTATCCATGTGCCACCGCCGCCGCCGAACCAGATAATCTACGCAGAGAGTGCGGAGGGCTTTGATCAGGCGTCTCTCTATGATGCTTTCTGGCTGAGTGGCCGGATGAGTACCGCCATGACGGAGAACGACATGGCCGTTTCAGCCTACGCCATGAAGGTAATGGCTGTTGAGGTCTATCGGGAATGAATCCTGGTTAAGGTAACAGACAGTGGGTCAGCCACTGTTCCATCTGTTGCTCGTCCCCCTGCCGTCGGGTTATCCGCTCCACCCGGCTGTCGGCAGTTTCGTCTATAAAGTCACTGGTGGTTTCGCCGTCGGTCCGGTTGAAACGCAAAATACCTCGATTGGTGATAAACACACCTTTCAATCTGATGGCGGGGGTCTGGTTGAGCAGTGCCATCAATTTTCGGTAGTCGAATACATGGTTGGGTTCGAAAATCCAGCCGTTGCTGAAGTAACCTTCTCCCCGGCGGTCAATTCGCAAATACCCCCGCTCGGGCATGGGTGGCAGTGCCTTTTCATGGTCCGTTGTCTGGATATTGTGCCGGTGGGTGTGTGGGGGGTGAGCAGCGGCCTGGCTGGGTCGATCCAGCAAGCCGGGTTCCATCGCCCCCCTGGCCAGGGGTATCACTGGCTGTGACAGGCCGTTTTTGTCCAGAAAGGAATGCAGTCGCGGTAGGTCTTTGGCATTGTACAGATCTGCTTTACTGGCCAGGATGATATCTGCTGTCTGCAATTGCTGATTGAATACTGCGTGGTCGTGGTAACGTTTATCAGCGATATGGCGCGCATCTACCAGGGTCAGAGTGGCCTGCAGTGACAGTACCTCGCGGTAATATTCCCCACTCAATAATTCCAGTAACTCGCGGGGGTGGCCCAGCCCTGTGGGTTCGATCAGTAGCCGGTGTGGTCGGGCCCGGCTCAAGAGCAGGTTGAGGGCAATCTGGAGGTTTAATTGGTTGGTGCAGCACAGGCAGCCGCCGGGCACTTCCCGAATAAAGATGTTATCAGTCTCCCCGCTCTGATTCAGCAGCGCGGCATCGATACCCACCTCGCCGAATTCATTGATCAGTAATGCCCAGCGTTGTTGCGGTGGTTTGTGAGCTAGCAGGTGGCGAATGGCGGTGGTTTTCCCGGCACCGAGAAATCCGGTGATGATATTGGTGGGAATCTGCTTCAGGGGATCAGTCTGGCTACCCATGAAATCAGGCGGCACTTGTCTGGCTGCATTCGTCGCAGAGGCAATGCAGTTCCAGTTGGTGGTTGATCAGGTGGTAACCCGCTTTGGTGACATTTATGTTCAGTGCGTCAATGATGTCCTTGCCAATCGCAATTTCCTTCACCTTGTTGCAGCGGTCACAGATCAGGAACTGGGGCACCTGGTGTTGGTGGCTACAGGCAATGTGGGAGCAGGCAATAAACTTGTTTTCCGATACCAGTTTGTGGGCCAGATTTTCAGTCATCAGGAAATCCAGCATTCGGTACACGGACATGGGCGGGACGGATTCGTGAAACTGTTGTTGATAGCGTTCGGCCAATTCGTAGGCAGACAGGGGGCTGCCAGAGCGCAATAACAGAATCAGAATATTTTTGCGCTTGGGTGTCAGTTTGGCACCTGGATGGTTGCAGTGCTCTTCCGCTTTTTTGATCACTTGATCCAGTGTCGATACGCCCATGGCTAGTCCACTTTCAGTCGCGAGTGTGAGGGGGTCATTGTGGCAGCGCCCTGGCTCCCGGGCAAAACCCATGAAGCCTGGATTCTACGGATACCGGGGAAGACGGAAAAGAGGTCTGTGACGATCCCGGTGAGTTTTTCCGGTTGCCGACAGAGGAACAGGTAGCGAGCCGTGAATTCGGTGTGTTGTTGATGTTCCTCTATATCGTGTTCGTGTTCGTGTTCGTGTTGGGGGTTATCCCGGCCATCATGGGTGTGGCGACTGTTGGCATAGGGCCGCTCTATCTGTACTTTGATACTCCGGCATGCCGTGCCAGGAAAGGTAAACCGTGCCTGTGGTGAGCTGAGTAATTTTTCGGCCTGCTCAAGCGCAGCCTGTTGTCGGTGGTCGCGGGGTGGGTGTTCAAAGCCCACCAGGTTCATGGCCGGGCTGCGAAATTCCAGAAGTAACTGGTCATTATCCAGGGCAGCCTTCAGTTCTGCTTCGCCATGCACATGGGGACTGTGGTGTTGCGGCGAACGGCTGGCGGTGTCCTGTGCCGTAACGCTGCTGGTGAGTAATGCGCACAGCGGCACCGACAGAGTAATGAAAAGAACTTTGACACTTGAAATCATCGTCTGGCCAATTGTTTGATGGCGTGTTGTTGTAAAAAAAGGCCCCCGAAGGGGCCGAAGGACCCTCGACTATACAGGTTGGATGGACTACACAGGTTGGATGGACTACTCAAAGTCCAGTGATAGCATCAATCTGGCTGCGCCGGAGGGCATGGGAGGAGATCGGTGGACAGCCCCTCGGCCTTCGTTGCCATGCCATGATTCACCTTTTAGCAGGACAACATCGCCGACGGTGAGTTGCCTGATTTGCCGGGGTGAGCTAAAAATATCCGATTGGTCATCGGGTTTTCCTTTTCCGCCTTTGCCGAGTCTGCTGCGATCGACCCGGTTGTTTTCAAGCCATTCAGTGGCCGGGCCACCGTAGGTCGTCACCATTCGACAGGGAATATGGTCCACATGGAATCGCGGGCACATGGCCTGATTCAGTAGGGCCATGCGCAGGCCGATGCGCTCCAGGTCAAACAGCACAGAAAACATCTCGCACAGCCGGGAAATATCGGCAATCAATGCGGGTTTCCCCCGACGATTCGGCAGGTGGGTGGAGAGCCATGACGCTATTTCTCCTTCTTGCATGACGGCCTGTAATGTCTGGAAAACAGGCGGACTTTTTATCAGCGATGCCACATAAGCCTGCGTCGGCAGATTGAGGGTTCTCTGCCAGATAGCCATGTTGATATCGGCATTGTAGATACTTGAGAACACACCCGGGTCTGTACCGGTGACGCTACCGCTATCCTCAATGGTCAGCAGTTTCAGGGCAGAATTATCGGGCATGATCATTGCCCCTCTGGGGAGGCCCACGCCTGGAACGGGTCCGGTAGAGATAGCCAGTGTTCTTTGCCCGCAAACAGTTCTTCTTCAGACAGGAGGCAATCGTCCAGTTGTTGGTAAACCTGGTCGCGATCGAGTCCCTGACCGATAAACACAAGTTCCTGCCGCATATCACCAAATGGCTCCTCCCACTGCTTTAAAATGGCTTCTCTTGTCGCCGGATCCTGGGGCCACTGATCTTTGGGTACCGCCCTCCAGAATATGCCGCCAACGCCACACCGGGCGATGCCACCCGCCTGATTCCAACTGCCGATATGTGCCGGGCGTGTGGCCAGCCAGAAGCAGCCTTTCGAGCGAATGAGTTTGCCGTGCAATTGAGGGTTGTGAAGAAAGTCGTGGAATTTCTTGGGGTGGAACGGGCGACGTGCCTTGTACACAAAACTGCTGATGCCATATTCTTCGGTTTCAGGCACGTGCTCGCCGCGCATTTCCTTGAGCCAGCCGGGTGCCTGTCGTGCCCGCTCAAAACTGAATCTGCCGGTGCCCAGCACCTTGCTCAAATCTATCTGGCCGTTTTCAATGGCGATGATATCCGCTTCGGTATTGAGTGTTTTCAGCACACCTTTGAGTTTGTTTAATGCTTCGGCTGACACCAGATCGGTTTTGCTGATGAGGATCACATCACTAAATTCCACCTGGTCAACCAGCAGGTCGGCGACACTTCGGTGGTCGTCCTCGCCAAGGCTTTCACCGGTCTCCTGTAGCTGCTTTGCTTCGATATAGTCATGCATGAAATTGACCGCATCCACGACGGTTACCATGGTATCCAGTTGTGCGGCATCGGACAGGCTTCGACCCTGCTCATCGGCAAATGTAAAGGTTTCTGCCACTGGCAGGGGTTCCGAAATACCGGTGGATTCGATCACCAGATAATCAAAACGGTTTTCAGCGGCAAGCCGGCCGACCTCCTCGAGTAAATCCTCTCTCAGCGTGCAGCAGATACAGCCATTGCTCATTTCTACCAGACGCTCTTCGCTGCGGTTCAGCTGTACTTCATTTTGAATGGTGGCGGCATCGATGTTGACCTCGCTCATGTCGTTGACAATGACAGCGACCCGACGGCCATCCCGGTTGTGCAGGATATGGTTTAGCACAGTGGTTTTTCCTGCGCCCAGGAACCCGGACAACACGGTGACGGGCAGTTTGTTGTGTTGAGTTTTCATAGTGGTGGT
>Ga0207884_1000263_pt1 | contig 40997 bp, 40 predicted proteins | sample MalvirmetaMSP144_FD_184236 | JGI IMG/M metagenome (GOLD analysis project Ga0207884, IMG submission 184236) | Marine viral communities from the Deep Pacific Ocean - MSP-144 (SPAdes) | ecosystem: Environmental > Aquatic > Marine > Oceanic | place: Pacific Ocean | collected 2011-07-08 | reverse complement strand
ACAATACCAGCGCACCGCCCACAGGATCACATCACCCTGGAAATGGCGCCACTTGAAATCCGTCATCGTTCCGTCCGTCCAATCTCCGCCAAGCATGCTCAAGCTTCACGATTTTTGCAACAGAGCCATTTTGGCCATGTTGAAGAACAAAGATTGAACATGGCGATCTACCAGGCTCGCTCTTGTCCTCCAATCTCGTAAACATCGGTCTCGATCGAGCACCTGTAGCTCTCTGCGATGTTGAACATCTCTGTCTGGAGAGATGCGATCTCATCATCGAGGCTGACGCCATCGGCACCCTGATCATAGGCGACGGTCAGCGTGTAATCGCAGTTCCCGGTCTTTTGCATCTGGTAATCCCGCTCCAGCATCGCCTCAATGCGCTCGCGAGCGGGCTTTCTGCCACGACCATGCTTGTTGAAGTTCTCGATGGTCAGATGCAGGGCGATGGTGACAGAAGGCGGCTTTTCCGGCAGCCCGATCCTTGAAGGAATGACGTCAAGCGCCCGATAGACGGTCATTCTTGAGATCTTGAGGTCGCGCGCGACGCTGGCCTTGCTCGCGCCGGCGGTGATCCGGCGTCGGATTTCATCGTCATCGATGTTTTTCTTCCGGCCTTTGTAGACGCCTTCGGCGCGCGCCGCCTCGATCCCGGCGCGCTGCCGGTCCTTGATGAACGTCAGTTCCATGTCCGCGACCATGCCCAGAATGGTGATCACCATCCGCCCCATGCTTCCGGCCGTCGTCACCTCCGGCTCAAGCACCCGCAATGAGGCTCCCTTCTGGTCGAGTTCATGAACCAGATTGAGAACATCGCGTGTGGAGCGACCGAGCCGATCGAGACGCAGGACGACGAGTTCGTCATCGGCGCGCAGGAACTGCATGATCGTCTCAAGCTCCGTGCGTCCAGTGCGCGATGCGCCCGAGCCTGTTTCGGAGCGGAGGATTTCACAGCCCGCTGCCTTCAACCGGGCAACCTGGATGTCGAGATCCTGGTCGATGGTGCTGACGCGGGCGTAGCCGACGCGGGTCATGGGCAAATCCGTCACATTAGGGTGGCTTTGCCCTCGTACAGTAACATTGGTGACGGAACCACCCTTTTGTGACATGTCGTATATGTCACTTCCGATCGTCACGTTCGGGTGCACCCAAATGGTGCGAGCGGAAAGGCCCCGGTCAGGCAGCAAGCCGCCCAAAATCGATCCGGCTATTCAGATCGAGGTCGAAGCGGCCATAAGGATTGACGTGGCTGTAAATCAGCGGTGTGAGGCCGCGATAATCATCCGGCGTCATCCGGCCCGTCCATTTCGGTTCCACCAGCACGCTCTGAAGCATTCGGGTGTTCACATAGACAAGCGACGCTTGCAGCAAATGTAGCGCCAGGACCGAGAGCTGCTGCTCATCGATGCGGTTAGTGGCGATCTCGCCGCCCTTGCCGAAGAAAACGAACCCATTGGCACTGTTCCAGTTTTCAACGACATTCAGGCCTTCATGAATTTCGCGGCGGAAGGACTCCTCGCGCAGATACCGGCACAGGAAGATCGTCTTGACCGCGCGGCCCAGCTCACTCAACGCCTTGTAGGTCGGGTGCATCACCTCGGAGCGGCTAAACCGGCGCAGGATCGCCTCCGGGTCGGCGGTTTTTGTCTGCATCGCGGCTGCATATTTGACCATCTCGTCATATTGCTGCTCGATCTCATCCCAGTTGATCGGACTGGAGAGGATCGGCTGCAAGTGGGGAAGCCGCGTTCGCATGCCGACATCGGGAAGAGCCAGCTTCTGGCGAGCGATCGCTTTCAGGCGGGGTGCAAGCTCAAATCCGAGAAGCCGGCAAAATGCAAAGCCAACCGCGCTTTGGCCATGACTATCAACATATTGTCGCTGGATTTCCATGTCGGTGCAATGGCGCAGCACGCCCTCGATCATGGAGGCGACCTCGGAGGAAGAGCAGCGCTTGAGCTGGGAATAGACGCATGTCGCGCGTCGTTCGACATGCCAGTAGATCATGACGCCCCGTCCACCATAACGCGCATGCCATTCCGTCATCAGGTTGCGATCCCAGGCTCCGAACTTTGTGGAATCTGACGCACAGGCCGTGCCGGCGTCCCCCCAGACTGCAGCATTGCGGATTGCCAGGGTCGCATTCGCAACCCTGGCACACGCCTCCTTGAGCGCCGCGGCATGAACGAAGCGGCGATGGACATGCAGCAGCTCTTCATTGCGCGTTTCGCGTGATCGCGGGCACTGATTTCATCTGATCGCGGGCAGCGATTTCACGGGAAGCCGGGCACCTATTTCACACGATCGCGGGCACTGATTTCGCGCGATCGCGGGCAGGCATGACCAACGAACTGCAGTTACTCCGCCTCCTGAAACACAGGAGGATTGGAATGCCGACAGGACGTTTGACCATGCGCCGTATTCGCGACGTTTTGCGATTGAAGTTTGCCCAAGGGCTGAGTGAGCGGGCGATTGCGTCCTCGCTTGGGCTTGGGAAAGGGAGTGTGGGCACGTACCTGCGGCGCGCCCGGGATGCTGGACTGGGCTGGCCCCTGCCGGAGGGGCTGGATGATGACAGCCTTGAGCTGCTGCTATTCCCGAACGCTTCAGACGTGGCCGATCCAGACCGGCCAGTTCCGGATTGGGCCGTAATTGATCAGGAACTGCGCAAGCGCGGGGTCACGCGCATGTTGCTGTGGCAGGAATACCGGGCACAGCACCCCCACGGATTTGGCTACACATGGTTTTGCACCCACTTTGACGCGTGGAAAGGCCGTGTACGGCCGAGCATGCGGCAAACGCATGTGGGCGGCGAAAAGGTGTTTGTCGACTTCTCCGGCGACACGATCGAGATCGTTGACCCGGCAACCGGTGAGGTGAAAGCGGCCAAGCTGTTCGTCGCAGCGATGGGGGCCTCAAGCTATACCTACGCCTTGGCTGTTGCCAGCGAAGGGCTGGAGGATTGGATTGCGGCCCATGTGGGGATGTTTGCCTATCTGGGCGGTGTGCCGAAGGTGGTCGTACCCGACAACCTGAAATCGGCTGTGATTAAGCCGGACCGCTATGATCCCGGCTTGAACCGGACCTATGCTGAAATGGCCGGGTACTACGGCACAGCAATCCTGCCGGCGCGCGTGCGAAAGCCAAAAGACAAGGCCAAAGTCGAGGTAGCCGTGCAAGTCGCCCAGCGCTGGATCCTGGCAAGGTTGCGCAATCGCAGGTTCTTCTCACTAGCCGAGCTGAACACTGCCATCCGGCCATTGCTCGACGAATTGAACATGCGCGTCATGCGTGACTATGGCGCCAGTCGCGCTGATTTGTTCGCCACATTGGATCGTCCGAACTTGCAGCCGCTGCCCGCCGATCCCTATGTCTTTGCGCGCTGGAAACGGGCCCGTGTCGCCCCCGATTATCACATCGAGGTAGATCGCTGCTGGTATTCTGTGCCGTTCAACTTGATCCGGCAGGACGTGGACGCGCGGGTTACTCATGCCACGGTAGAAATCTTCCATCGTGGCAAACGCGTCGCTAGCCATCTGCGCGATCCCGGACGGCGTAGTCATGTCACGGCGGCCGAGCATATGCCGTCGGCGCACCGCCGCTATGCCGAATGGTCCGCGACGCGCATTCTGAACAGCGCCGCAAAGCTGGGGCCCTCCGTGGCTGCGTTTTGCGATATCGTAATGCAGGACAGGCCGCACCCCGAACAAGGCTTCCGAACCTGCCTGGGCGTGCTGTCGTTGGCCAAAAGCTTCGAGCCCCGGCGGATCGATGCCGCATGCCGCCGGGCCGTCGCCATCAAGGCCCGATCGGTCGCATCCATCCGCTCGATCCTGAAGACCGGTCTTGATCAGGCTTTCCTGGAACCAGACCCCGAAGAGCTGCCGCTGCAACACCGCAACATCCGCGGCCAGAACTATTACCACTGACAGAGGAGATTACTGTTGCTGTCCCATCCCACTTGCGACCGTCTGGAGGCTATCGGGCTTTCCGGTATGGCAAAGGCACTTCATGAACAGCGGCGCGTTGGCGCGACGTTTGAAAGCCTCAGCTTTGAAGAAAGGCTGGGATTGCTCGTCGATCGCGAAGCTGCAGAGCGTGACGCCAAGAAGCTGGCTACGCGGTTACGTTTTGCCGCCCTGCGCCACGCGGCCTGTGTTGAAGATATCGACATGCGCAGCCCTCGCGGCATTGATGTCGCGGTGATGGCGCATCTGATCGATGGCAGCTGGATCAACCGGCACGAAAATTTGCTGATCACAGGGCCAACAGGGTTGGGCAAAAGCTGGATCGCCTGCGCACTGGGCAACAAAGCTTGCCGTGATGGTCGCCGGGTTGTCTATCATCGCGTGCCCCGCCTGTTCCAGATGTTGGCCATAGCCAAAGGCGACGGACGACATGCCCGCGTTCTCAAAGCCATCGAACGTACGGAACTGCTCATCCTTGATGATTGGGGGCTCTCAGTCCTGACGGCAACAGAGCGACGCGATCTGCTGGAAATCCTCGACGATCGACAAGGTCGGGGCTCCACCATCGTCACCAGTCAGCTTCCGGTGGATCAATGGTTCGAGGTTATCGGCGATCCCACCCTGGCAGATGCGATCCTCGACCGCCTGGTCCACAACGCTCACCGCCTAACCCTGAGCGGCGACAGCATGCGAAAAAAGATGAGCACCATGAAATTGCTTGACCAAAGCCTTCAGCCCTGACTCAATAACACCCGTTGGCCAGCCTGCCCGAGGGCGCGAAATGGCTGCCCGCGATGCCGTGAAACGCGTGCCCGAGATCGCGCGAAATCACTGCCCAACTTCCGCGAAATGCGCACTTCATAGCTGACATCGGGGGTGGCGCCGGCGATCCGCTTGAGCCCGGCATTCGTTCCCAGGCCGTAGAGGCATAGCAGGAGACGTTGATCCAGCGCGGTTTTCGGCAGTGCAACACGCGAGGCCGATGTTTCGAACGCTTCGAGAAGTCCCGTATCAAGGGCAGCCTCCTTCAGTACGTCGAGCAGCCCGGTCATCGGCCAGCGTTGGCCGATCTCGGTCTTGATCGAGGCGAGACCCCTGGGTTCGGGCAAGGGTTTGAACGGGGTGAGAGATATACGGTTCTCGCCGCGCCACAGCAGCCGAACCTTGTCGTTCCGGGGAATATTGGCATTGAGGAGCAACAGTTCCTGAGCAAGCTCTTCCCGGATGGCGCTTGAAAATGCACGCGCATCCGCCGTCAGGTTCAATCCTGTGTAATATGCTTCTCGCCGCGCATCGAAGTCCTTGGGAAGATCGTCATCGGGATTGCGGTATCGGTCCGCCCCGACAACCCAGATTTCCTTAGAACGGATGCGATCGCGCAGTTGCGCGAGGACACAAAGCTCATAACTGATCCGGTTTACGCGCCCCTCTTCATCAATGACGGAACTGCGCCATCTCGCCGGAATGACCTCGTCGACCGGCACTGCGTGCGGCGGCACGTAGCGGCATCCATCATCCACTTTGCTTCTGATCCAGTCCAGGGCCGCCAGCACCGGACGCCACACGGCGTTGTTCGACCGGAACTCCAGTGCCGAAAGCAGGCTTGGCAGCATACGGCGATAATGATTGGCCCATGACCTCCGCATCACCTTGTAGATCCGCCGATCCAAGGCGCCCTTTGCCTGGCTTTCCTTGATGATCGCCGCCAGTTTGTCCTTGCCGGCGATTGGGAAAATGACATCGCAGATGCGCCCGGATGGATCGTCGATCGAAGCGCTGGCAATCTCGACCAGGAGTCGCTCCTTGCCATAGACCCGCTCGATGTCTTTCGCGATATCGCCCACCACCTTGCGTTTCGAGCGCGATCCGATCTTATGGACCGTCTCGATCAGCAGGTCGACCATCGCATCCGTAAGCTGAGCTTCCCGCGCCATCAGATAAACGGCATAGAGCCCGAGCTGGCGCGCCGGTACATGCCGGCGCATCTCCGAGGCTTTCTCGCCGGCAACCCGGCGAACGATCTGATCGACCCATGCCTTGCCCGTGACCGATAGGAAATCTCGGGGAAGAGCAAGCCGTTGGATAAAGGCGAGTTTGGCGGTCACGCCAAGAATGTTTTCGAGCGTCGCCTGACCTGCATCCCCCTTCATCGTGTTGAAGCCGGTCGGGCCATCGGGATCGGCGAGCGAGGCTTCCAGCAAGGCGACCGCATCCGGCGCAAGCCGATCGCGGACTCGGGCCAACAGGGCCTCCAGATAGAGGTGTCGTTGCGAACGGACGAGGCGTTCCAGCTCCTTGCGCGACGGCCCATAGATACGGCGGTCGCGGCACCACAGGAAAACATGCTCGAGCATGGCATTGATCGGCTGCCCGCCCGCACAAAGATCGTCGGAAATCCACCTCGACAACGCCCTGCGATCCGTCTGCGTCATACGGCGGAACCCGAGATGCCGCAAAATCTCCGCGCAATGCCGGCGGGCGGTGCGCCCGGAAAAATCATAGTGGTTCACGGATTTGGCATCGAGACCAAGTTGCTCCGCCAGATACAAGACACCGTCGGAGGGTATCGACGCATGATCCGGCACAAAGAAGCCATGCCCGGCGAAAAATCTAAGCTGAACCGCCAATCCCAGTCGTGCCGTCTCCGCTTTGCCGGTCACGAACGCGATGTCCGAAAAACTCAGGCTCCAGGAGCCGATCAGATCCCCACTCGAAACGCCAAGGCTCATAACGCCGCTCCCTTATCGGAGCGGAACGTCGTTCCTCGCATGGGCGATCGTCAACAACAACCAGCCCGTTCCCGACGTGTTCTCCAAGATGACCAAAATCGCAGCTTCGGGCCGACTGGGCCTAGAAGGCCTGGCCATCCGCGGAAGCCCGGTGTCCTTGCCCAAACCAGGCGGCGATCGGCTCGGCGTGGATGGCGTCGGTCAGACAGGCGAGCGCCGCCCGAAAGGTTTCCTCGCGCATGTGCCATGTCTGCATGCGCAGCAGCGCGCGGCGTGACCCTGCGCCGCATACCTCGGCCATGCGCGACAGCCCAAGATTGGTCGCTTCGGCAATCAGAGTGGCGAGGAAGGCCTGCTCATCGCCAGGCGGCAACCCGGTCGAGACGTGCCCGAAGTGCTGGGTGAAGCCGGTCCATCGTTCGACCTGCGACAGCACGTCGGTGATACGCGTGGCAGGCAGCATACCGTAGCAGGCAAGCGTCAGATGCCGTCCTTCGTCGTGCCCGGCATCATCGTCCTTCAGTTCCTTGGGGAAGCGCAATCGCTCGCCAGCGAACAGGGCAGCATCACGTCCGGCCAGATTCTGGGCGACGTCGCACAAGGCTTTGTCGAGTTGCGCGGCGCGCTGATCGAGCCATGCGTGTGGATCACCGAGCGAGAACACCGGTTGCAGCGCTGCGCCACTTGATGGCGCGAGCAGCACCTCCAGCGACCTGTGCAGCCGTGACCTCGGCACCCAGATATCACCCGATGCCAGTGCATTGGCGAGCGCCCCGTAGGTGGCCATCTCCCAATGCGTCCGGTCGATCTTGCCGGCGACCACGACATGGCGGTGCCAGCGCCGCTCGACATGACCGAGCGGAACGTCGGCAGGGAGCGGCTTGCGCCAGTCGCCATCAAGATCCGACAGGACCGTCATCGCATTGCGCAACGCCGCGGTGCCGGCCCGGCCGTGGAAATCGAGCGTTTGCAGGAATAGAGGTCCTATTCGTTTGAAGGTCCGGTATTCGGCTGCGATCTCGCTCAACACATCGTCCCTGTGAGGTGCCGCGGTACGACGGATGATCGCGGCATCGGCATCGAGCATGTCGAGAGGCACGATATCCCTGAGGGCCGCGCCGATATCTTCACCGGTGCGTGCTACCCGGCTAACTGTTTCCAGCACGGTGGCGATGCGCATCAGTCGGTCACGGCCTTCGCGTCCCGAAATCGCGATTCCCTGTTCCAGGCGTTTGCGGGCACGAAGGTGAGCGCGTCCCATCAAGGCGCCGAACATGGCGATCGCCGCGTCGGTAAGCGTGGCTTCCATCTCGCGCAGCGTAGCAAGCAGGATGACCCGCCTGCGGGAGGCGCGCATCTGTTGGAAGGCCTGGGCGGTATAGCGCACGCCTTCGCGGGCGAACTGCGTCATGCGTGGCTCGTGCAGGGGATCGACCGGAACACAGGAAATTCCGGTCCTGCGGATCAGAGCGACCTTCTCAAGGATTTCGGCGAGCGAGGCTGACGCGACGCGGGGCTGTGGTTCGCGCAGCCACGACAAGCGGCTCTGTCGATCATGCACCTTCTCATCGACCAGCGTATCGAGGCGCTGACGCATATCCGCATCGAGTTTATCATGGATTGCAGCGACCAGATCGGTTTCCACCCGCAGCATCGCCTCGGCCGCCATCCGCTCGACTACGCTGATGCCGGGGATAACGATGCGCCGCGTGCGCAGCTCGTCGAGCAGTCGATCGAGCAGAATACGCCCGTCCACGATGGGCATGGCTTCGATTTCCAGCCAGGTCATCATGATACCGCGCGCTGGCCGGCTCAGATCGGTGAAGCCGAAGCGCGCCTTGATGGCGGCAAGCTGATCGTAGCGGGTCGGCGCTCGCCGCGCGAAGTCGGCGATGGCGCCTGCATCCACCCCGACCTGCTCGGCGATATGGTCGAGCATGATCGCAGGCAACAGCTCGCCTGCGCGCAGATGCCGCCCCGGAAAGCGGAGGCAACAGAGTTGCAGGGCGTAGCTCAACCGGGTTGCCGGAGTGCGCGCGGTGCCGATTGCAGCAAGGTCCTCGGCATCGAGGCCATAGTGTCGCACCACCGCCGCCTCGCTGTCGGGCAAAGCAAGCAATGCGGCGCGCTGCCGCTGGGTCATCGGAATACGTGCGGGCATGTTTCATCCTTCAAAAACCTCTTGCCTTTTGCCCGCTTAATGAAAGAGGATTGTGAAAGGCCCAAGGCTGCGGAAATTGGTGCATCCTGTTTCCACCTCCGGATACGGCCGTTTGTGAAAGAAGCTGGATGACGCGCGAATCCTATCTGATCGGCTATGCCCGCGTGTCGAAGGGCGACGACCAGTCGAACGCCACGCAGCGGCGCGCGCTCGACGCGCTCGGCTGCAAACGTGTATTCGAGGAGACCGCTAGCGGCGGGCGATGGGACCGACCCAAGCTCCTGGAGATGATCGGGCAGTTGCGCGAGGGAGATGTCGTCGTCGTCTGGAAGCTCGACCGGCTGTCGCGCAGCCTGAAGGACATGCTGCACATCATGGAGCGGATCGAGCTCGCGGGAGCGGGCTTTCGTTCGTTGACCGAAGCGATCGACACCACCACCGCGGCAGGGCGGATGATGATGCAAATGGTGGGAAGCTTCGCCGAGTTCGAGCGGGCCATGATCCGCGAACGCACCAGCGCCGGCCTTGCCCAGGCACGTGCCGAAGGGCGGATCGGCGGACGACGGCGCAAGCTCGGCGACAAGCAGCGTCGCGAAATCGCCGAATCCGTCACCTCCGGTCGCAAGTCCGGTGCCGAGATGGCACGGTTGTACGGCGTCAGCGAACCCACGGTCTCGCGCATCGTCGCCGCGCACCGCCAGCAATTCAGTCAGCAGCAGAGGGAACAGGCATGAAGCGTGGTCACGATCTGTCCGGCGTCATGAAGTTCGCCACCTCGCCGGCCTGGGGCGAGCATCTGGGCGAGGCGCTCGGCGATCATCTCGGTCTGGCGATGGAGGAGTTCGACTTCGAAGCGGACGAGCTGGCAGACATCGTCGGCGATCATTGGGCCGGCGTGTTGTGGGGATGCGCGTTCGAGGATCTGCTCACGCGCACCATCGAACCCGGGGACCGGAACATTGTTGATGACTATATTCGGCGCCGGGGTTGGAACGAGAGCGGCTCGACCAAAATCTACCTGCGTGCCCTTCGATCGTCGGTGATGAGCCTCTACGAAGTCAGCGAGGTCGAGCCCGGGAGCGGCTTCCTTGTGCGCGACCTGATCCAGGGCGACGAGCCACTTCGAGTATCCGAGCGCAGCGCCTCGCAGACGCTGAAGCAATGGGACAGGATCGGTGCCCGCGTCGTGCAGGTCGGAGGCAAGCACCTCCTGTCGGGCGGCGTGCTGTCGTTCACGATGGAGGCGGCCGAGGCGCTCGTCGCCGATCTGCGGCGCTCGAAGGGCAAGCGCAGCCCGCGCACCGCGTTGAACCTAGACGCCGACGATCTTGCTGCGCTTCCAGCCCTCATCAGCATGGCATGGCTGTTCGATGTCGTTCCCAAGACCATGGGACCGGCGTCGATCCCTACGCTGCACAACAGTGATGGCGAGGAAGTGGTGTTCCACCGCGTGCGCTTTCCCTTCGCACGCGGCGTGACCCAGGCGCTGGTCGGTGAGCGGCTCGATACTATCCCTGCGCTTCAGCGGGAAACCACGCACTTCTGGAACTGGCTGGGCGAGGAACCGAACGGAATAGCGAAGAGCACCGGGCGTATGGCGTGGGGTGTGACGATGGCGGACGGCACCCCGGTGCTCGGCAATGTCGAATTGAAAGGCCGCGCCCTGATTCTCGCCGTCACCTCGGCCGAGCGGGCGAAACGCGGCACCGCGCTCATGACCGATGCGCTAGCCGGGTTGGTCGGCTCGCCGCTGACCACGATCGAGACGGTCGAACAGGCCATGGCGGCGCGGGCCGAGGGACTGACAATGTCCGAACCGGCACCCGCCATTGCGCCAGAGGTGGCAACCCCGCTCATCCATGCCATGCTCGACCGTCAGTACCGCGCGACGCTCGATGAACCCATCGGCATACTCGGCGACATCACCCCGCGCGCAGCCGTTCAAACGGCCGCAGGCCGGCACCGAGTAGCCGGGTGGCTCAAGCATCTCGAAAACCGCAGCAGCAGCCAACTCGACGCGAACGACCCGATGGCCACCTACGACTTCACCTGGATGTGGCGCGAACTTGGCATCGAGAACCTGCGCAAATAGTTGGCTACCCCTGACGTCGATGCCTACCGTGAATCTGTGTCCCTACAATGCACAGGGGCCAATTCGTTGATGACTTTGACGGGATCGGTCCGGGTAAGCAGCCGATGGAGTGCATTCACGCGATCGCGTTTGCATAGCTGAGGGCCTCAGGCTCCTTTGCCTATCCATTCATCTTTGTGAATGGCAAGACTTCGAGAAGCGTCAATCCGGCCAGTAGAGCCTCATCGGATTGTCCACCAGCAGGCGGCGCTGCAGATCAACCGTCGGGGCGATACGAGGGATGATGTCGACCAGCGCGCCATCGTCCGGGATGGCATCCTGCATGTTCGGATGCGGCCAGTCGGTGCCCCACAGCACCCGATCCGGATAATCCTCCACCAGAGGGCGGACGGCGCGCGCGAAGTCATTCCATGGTGGCCCGTTGGGATCAAGCCTGTCGGGGCATGTCACTTTCGTCCAGATATCCTCGCGACTGTCGAGCAGCCCGCGCAAGGCGAGCATATCGGGTCCCTCCGGTCCCGGCGCCACATTCGGCCGCCCCATATGGTCGACCACGATCAAGGTAGGGATCGCATCGAGGAAAGGGCGAAGCTCTTCAAGAATGTCCGCTTCGAAATAGATGACGACATGCCAGCCCAGCCCCTTAATGCGCTGCGCTACCTCCAGAAACCTGTCCTTTGGCGCGTCGTCGACGAGGCGCTTGAGGAAATTGAACCGCACGCCGCGAATGCCGCCTTCGTGCAGCCTTTCCAGCTCCGCGTCGGAAATCGCGGGATCGACCACGGCGACGCCGCGGGCCTTGCCCTCCGACCTGGCGATCGCGTTCAGCGTCGCGCTATTGTCGGTTCCGTGACAACTGGCCTGCACGATCACGTTGCGCGAAAAGCCCAAGCGGTCCCGTAGGGCAAACAGCATGTCCGGCCCGGCATCTCCAGGCAGATATTTCGCTTTCGCGCTGAACGGGAAATCGGCCATCGGTCCGAAGACATGGCAATGGGCGTCCACTGCGCCAGGCGGAGGGGTGTAGGCAGGTCTGGACGGGCTGGGGTGCCAGCTGATGATACGGTCCTGCGTGTCGCTCATATCAGAAAATCTCTCCGTCCATCAGTTTGCGCGCGGTGCGGAGCAGCGCGGCGGTCTTGACCTGTCCCGCTTCGTCCAAATCCATGACGCAGGTCATCTCGCCGGTGGGATGCTCGACCGAAAGGGTCTTGCGCTGCCCTTCGGGGATCGAGGCGACCTCGGCGGCGGGCGAGCCTTCGATCAGGCAAGCGGTGGCGACGCTGACCGCGCCCAGCACGCCGACCGACGCATGGGCGCGGTGCGGAATGAAGCTGCGCACGGTGACGGCGCCGCCCTCGCGCGGCGGGGCGACCAGCATCATCTTCGGCACCGACTTTTCCCGGACGTCGCCGAGGTTCATGCGCTCGCCCACGGCAAGGCGGATCGCCTCAATCCTCGCCTTGAGGTCGGCTGCATTGTCGAGTTCCTCCCGGCTTTCATAGCCAGTGGCGCCGACATCTTCGGCCTTCATCACCACGCAGGGCATGCCATTGTCGATCAGCGTGACGCACACGCCGTTCACCTCGTCAGAGGCGTTGCCGGTCGGCAGCAGCGCGCCGCAGGACGAACCGGCGGTGTCGCGGAATTCCAACGGCACCGGCGCATGGGTGCCCGGCACGCCGTCGATGCGCGCCTTGCCTGCATAGGTGACCTTGCCACCCGGCGTGCACACGGTCGCGACCGCGATCTGGCCGGTATTCTCCATGAAGATGGTGACCTTGGTTTCGCCGTCCTGCGCGGGGACGAGCCCGCGTTCGATCGCGAATGGGCCAATCCCGGCAAGGATGTTGCCGCAATTCTGCGCATCGGTGACGATCGCCTGGTCGACGAATACCTGCAGGAAGAGATAATCGACGTCGACGCCCTCGCGCGCCGATTTGCCGACCACTGCGACCTTGCTGGTCAGCGGATCGGCGCCGCCCATGCCGTCGATCTGCTGCGGATCAGGGGACCCCATGATCCGCAGCAGCAGCGCGTCGCGCGCGGCGGTCTCGGCGGGCAAATCTTCCTTCAGGAAATAGCCGCCCTTCGAGGTGCCGCCGCGCATCCACATGACGTGCGTGCCGTCAGACATATTTCAGCCCCATCTCGGCAAGGCGGCCGCGCATCTCGTATATGTCTAGACCGAGCTCGCCCGAGGCGAGCCGCTGACGTTTGGCCTCCTCATTGGCTTCGCGCGTCTGGGCCATTTTCAATACTGCGGCGGCATCGGCTCGCGGCACGACGCACACGCCGTCGTCGTCGGCGATGACGACGTCTCCGGGATTGACCAGAGCATTGGCGCAGACCACCGGGACGTTTACTGAACCCAGCGTCGCCTTGACCGTGCCCTGCGCATGAACCGCCTTTGACCAGACCGGGAAGTTCATCTGGGTGAGATCGCGCACGTCGCGCACGCCGGCGTCGATGATGAGGCCGCGGCAGCCCCGCGCCTGCGCCGAGGTCGCCAGCAGGTCGCCGAAATAGCCGTCGGTGCAGGGGCTGGTCGGCGCCAGCACGAGAACGTCCCCCGCCTGAAGCTGCTCGATCGCGACATGCACCATCCAGTTATCGCCCGGGGGCGCCGAGATGGTGACCGCGCTGCCCGCGATGCGCGCGCCTGCGTAAATGGGACGCATATGCGGCGCCATCAGCCCGGTGCGGCCCTGCGCCTCATGGACGGTCGCAACCCCGCACAGGGCCAGACCGTCAACCACGGATGCTTCCGCACGCTCGATCGACTGAACGACGATACCGGACAAGGTGTTTCTCCTTTGACAGAACAGTCGAAAGAATGACCCCATGGCGCGCCAAGCCGCAAATGGGTTCTATGCCTGTCTGATAAGAATTTGCTAAGTCACGTCCATGGAACGGTTCAACGTCAATCTCCGCCACCTGCGCGCTTTCCTTGCGATCATGGAGACGGGCAGCGTCACGGCCGCCGCACGCGCCGTCCATCTTACGCAGCCCGCCGTCACGCAGGGCATCGCAAAGCTCGAGCGGCGGTTCGAAGCGTCGCTGTTCGAGCGGCAACCTGGCCAGATGATACCCACGCCGGCGGCGGAGCTTCTGGCATATCGCGCCGCGCCGATCATGCGGCTCGTGGGACAAGCGCGGGCTACCGCAGCGCAGGTGTCCGCTTTCCTCGCGCTCGCGCGCGCCGGCGGCTACGCGGGCGCGGCCACGGCCATGGATTTGAGCGAGGCGTCGGTGCACCGTGCCGTCAGCGATCTTTCGCTTGCCTTAGGACAGACCCTCGTCGAGCGGCGGGGAAGGGGGGTAGTTCTCACGGCGCGGGGGTTTGCGCTTGCCCGTAACTTCCGGTTGGCGCTGGCGGAACTGCGTTCGGCCGACGTGGAATTGGCGGCTCTGCGGGGACAGGAGACCGGACGGATCACGATCGGGGCGATGCCACTGTCACGCGCCCGCGTCCTGCCCAGCGCGATCGCGGCCTTTCATCGCGTTAAGTCCGACATAGACGTGGTGGTTGTCGAGGGATCCTACGCTGAGCTTGCGGGGCCTCTGCATGACGGTGAGATCGACATGATGGTCGGCGCCGTCAGGCCGCGGGTTTCGGCGGACATCACGCAAACGGCCTTGTTCGACGATCCGCTTATTGTTCTTGCCGCAGCCCATCATCCGCTCGCAAGAGCAGCGGAAGCGCCAACTATCGCCGACCTGGCGCGCTTCCCCTGGATTGTCGCGGCCGCAGGCACGCCGCTGCGGAACCATTGGCGGTCGATATTCGAGACAGCGGGCGTAGAGCCCCCTCGCGTTCCCATCGAATGCGGATCCGTGATGATGGTGAGGCAGATTCTTATTGAAAGCGATTTCCTGACCTTGCTGTCTCCCGACCAGGTCAGCGTAGAACTCGAAGCAGGTTGGCTCGTGAAGATAGAGAGCGCGGCATCGCTCCCGTCACGCACCATCGGCCTTACGCTCCGCGCGGATTGGCGCCCCACGCCAGCCCAGGCCACGATGATCAACCTGATCGAGGGACAGGCCAGATTGCTAGGCGATCACGAGACTTCGTAAATTCTAATGAAACGAGAGCCAATCCGATTGGCCGCGCCGCTGGCGTCGGCACTAGAGTTGGCCCATGGATCAGCATGGCGTCACCGTCATTGGTTTTGGAGAAGCAGGCCGCAGCTTTGCGAAAGCTGGACTGTGGTTTGCCTCCGCGCGCGTCTTCGATGTGGCGACCGATGACCCGGTCCACGCGAACGACAAGCGCGTCGACTATGCGGTAGCGGGCATCAGGGGATGCAATACGCTGGCCGAGGCGGTCGCAGGCGCGAGGCTGGTGCTGTCTCTGGTCACGGCCGATCAGGCACTGGCCGCCGCACGCGCGGTCGCGCCGCTAATCGAGAGCGGCGCCATTTTCTGCGACATGAACAGTGTTGCGCCTGCTACCAAGCGGAGCGCTGCTGAGGCGGTCGAAGGCGCCGGCGGTCGTTATGTCGACGTAGCAATCATGTCTCCCGTCGAGCCGGGGAGGCTCGGCGCGCCGCTGCTGCTGAGTGGGGCGGCAGCGGATCAGGCGGCAACCGCCCTCGCAGGGCTTGGCTTCACCAACATCCGGGTGGTGGGCGAGGAGATCGGTCAGGCCTCCGCAATTAAGATGATCCGCTCGGTAATGGTCAAGGGTATCGAGGCGCTGACCGCCGAATGCGTTCTGGCGGCGGAGGAAGCCGGAGTCACCGCGGAAGTGCTCGGTTCGCTCGGCCCCGACTGGGAAACCAAGGCCGACTATAATCTCGACCGAATGATGATCCACGGCCTGCGCCGCGCCGCGGAGATGGAGGAGGTGGCCGCCACGCTGGATGCCTTGGGCACGGGCAGCGGAATGACCCAGGCAGCCATCGCGCTGCACCGGCGCATCGGCCTGCTCGACATTGTCATGCCGCCCGAGGGCCTGACGGCCAAGATCGACCGCATCGCAAGCGAGATGGACAAGGACGGAAAGGCAAATGCCGCATGACGCTGATTATCGACTGCCACGGCCATTACACGGTGCTTCCCAAGGGGCACGACGCCTGGCGCGAAGAACAGAAGGCCGCATTCAAGGCCGGAACGCCCTGTCCGCCCTATCCCGATATTTCCGACGATGAGATTCGCGAGACGATCGAGGCGAACCAGCTCCGCCTCATCAAGGAGCGTGGCGCGGACCTCACCATCTTCTCTCCCCGCGCCTCGGCCATGGCGCCGCATGTCGGCGACGAGGCAGTGGCGAAGGAATGGGCGATCCGCTGCAACGACCTGATCGCCCGCGTGGTCGGCCTGTTCCCCGAAACCTTCGTCGGCGTGTGCATGCTGCCGCAGAGCCCCAAGGCAGACATGGCCAACTCGATCGCCGAGCTGGAACGTTGCGTGACGGAGTTGGGCTTCATTGGCTGCAACCTGAACCCCGATCCGGGCGGCGGTCACTTCACCCATCCGCCGCTGACCGACCGCTACTGGTATCCGTTCTACGAGAAGATGGTGGAGCTGGACGTGCCGGCGATGATCCACGTCTCGGGAAGCTGCAACCCGGCGATGCACGCCACGGGCGGCTATTACATCGCGGCCGACACGGTGGCCTTCATGCAATTGCTGGAAGGGGACCTGTTCAAGGACTTCCCGACCCTGCGCCTCATCATCCCGCATGGCGGCGGCGCGGTGCCCTATCATTGGGGCCGCTACCGGGGCCTCGCCGACATGCTGAAGAAGCCGTCGCTCGACACCCATCTGATGAACAACATCTTCTTCGACACCTGCGTCTATCACCAGCCGGGCATCGACCTGATGGCGGACGTGATCGAGAACAAGAACATCCTGTTCGGCAGCGAGATGGTGGGTGCGGTGCGGGGAATCGACCCGACCACCGGCCATTACTTCGATGACACCAAGCGTTACATCGACGCGCTCGAGATCAACGAGGCGGAGCGCCACGCGATCTTCGAAGGCAATGCGCGCCGTGTTTTCCCGAGGCTCGACCGACAGTTGAAGGAGAGGGGGCTATGAGCACGGACATTCACACCTATCTCGCCGAGTTCGACGATATTCCCGGAACCCGGGTCTATACGGCCAAGCGCGCGCGCAAGGGTTACTGGATGAACCAGTTCGCGATGAGCCTGATGAAGGCGGAAAACCGGGAGCGCTGGAAGGTCGACGAACGCGCCTATCTGGACGAATGGCCGATGACCGAGGAGCAGCGCCAGGCGATTCTCGACCGCGACTATAATCGCATGCTCGACCTGGGCGCGAACATCTATTTCCTGGCCAAGGTCTTCTCGACGGACGGACTTTCCTTCGTCCAGGCGGTCAGCACCATGACCGGCATGAGCGTCGACGAGTATCAGGCAATGATGCTTGCAGGCGGCCGCTCGCCCGAAGGGGTCCGTTCCATAAAGGAGAAGCGCTGATGGCTCGTATCACCGCCGGGCTGACGACCAGCCATATTCCCGCCATCGGCGCGGCGATCGACAATGGCAAGGCCGCTGAGCCCTACTGGCAACCGGTGTTTGCCGGCTATGAGTGGTCGAAACAATGGATCGCGCGGGAAAAGCCCGATGTCGTGATCCTGGTCTACAACGATCACGCGAGCGCCTTCGACATGAAGATCATCCCGACCTTCGCCATCGGTTGCGCGGATCGCTTCGGGATTTGCGACGAGGGCTGGGGGCCGCGTCCGGTGCCGGATGTGGAAGGCCATGCCGACCTTGCCTGGCATATCGCGCAGAGCCTGATCCTCGACGAGTTCGACATGACGATCATCAATGAGATGGATGTCGATCATGGCTTGACTGTGCCTCTGAGCCTGCTGTTCGGCCAGCCTGAAGCATGGCCGGTGAAGGTCATTCCGCTCGCGGTGAACGTGGTCACCTATCCGCCGCCCTCCGGCAATCGCTGCTGGCTGCTGGGCGAAGCGATTGCCCGGGCGGTGGAAAGCTTCCCCGAGGATCTGAACGTGCAGGTCTGGGGCACGGGCGGCATGAGCCACCAGCTGCAGGGTCCGCGTGCGGGGCTCATCAACCCCGAATGGGACAATCGCTTCCTCGACCTAATGAGCGAGGATGACGGCGAAGCGCTACGCGCCATCTCGCATATCGAATACCTGCGCGAAACCGGGTCGGAAGGCATCGAAATGGTGATGTGGCTGATCATGCGGGGCGCGCTGGGGCGCAAGGTCCGGCCGTTGCACCGCCATTACCATGTTCCTGCTTCCAACACCGCGGTCGGGCATCTGGTACTCGAGCCCGCGGCCTGACCCCTGACAAGGAGACCTCTCATGCGCATTGCCATGGCCGGTGCCGGCGCCTTTGGTGAAAAGCACCTCGACGGCCTGAAGAATATCGACGGCGTCACCGTTACCTCGCTCGTCGGTCGTGAGCTCGCGCCAACCAGGGTGGTCGCCGAGAAATACGGCATCGGTCACGTCACGACGGATCTGGATGAAACTTTGGCTCGCGATGATGTCGACGCTGTCATCCTGGCCACGCCGACGCAGATGCACGCCGCGCAGGCCATTGCCTGCATGGAGGCGGGCAAGCATGTCGAGGTGGAGATTCCGCTGGCCGACAGTTGGGCCGATGCGCAAGCGGTGCTGGCGAAACAGAAGGAAACCGGCCTCGTTTGCATGGTCGGGCACACGCGCCGCTTCAACCCGTCGCATCAATATGTGCATAAGCGTATCAGGGCAGGGGAGCTGAACGTCCAGCAGATGGATGTTCAGACCTATTTCTTCCGCCGCACGAACATCAACGCCAAGGGCGAACCCCGCAGCTGGACGGACCATCTGCTGTGGCACCATGCCGCGCATACGGTCGACCTGTTCGCCTATCAGGCGGGAAAGATCGTCGAGGCCCATGCCATGCAGGGACCGGTCCACCCCGAACTGGGCATCGCCATGGACATGTCGATCCAGCTCAAGAGCGAGACGGGCGCGCTCTGCACCCTTTCGCTGAGTTTCAACAACGATGGGCCGCTTGGCACCTATTTTCGATATATCTGTGACAACGGCACCTACATCGCGCGATACGATGATCTGGTGAACGGCAGAGAGGAGGCGATCGACGTCTCGAATGTCGACGTCTCCATGAACGGGATTGAGCTGCAGGATCGCGAATTCATCGCAGCGATCCGCGAAGGGCGCGAGCCGAACAGCTCGGTCGGGCAGGTTTTTGATTGCTATCGTGTGCTCGGAGAACTCGCCGACAGCTTTGAAAAGCGAGACGGATGGTCGTGAAACGACCATTGGTGGGCCGGTCGATCTCGCCGATCGGCCTCGGCTGCATGAACCTTAGCTGGGCCTATGCGGCACCGCCAACACAGGAGGACTCCGCGCGGTTGCTCAATCGGGCGCTCGACCTTGGCTACGAGCATCTCGACACCGCGCGGCTTTACGCGAATGGCGGTAACGAGACGCTGCTTGGCGAGGCGCTGAAAGGACGGCGCGCGGAGTTCTTCCTCGCATCAAAGACCGGGCTATTCGCCGAAGGGACCAAACGCTGGGTCGATTGCAGCCCCGCAACGATCAGGCGCAGCTGCGAAGAAAGCCTGAAGGCGCTCCGGACCGACTTTATCGACCTCTACTACCTGCACCGTCGCGATTTCACCGTCCCAATCGAGGAATGGGCGGGCGCGATGGGTGAACTCGTTCGCGAGGGCAAGATCGGCGGTTACGGCCTCTCGGAGATGAGCGCCGAAACGCTCCGCACAGCCCACGCAGTGCATCCGGTGGCGGCCGTGCAGGTTGAATACTCGCTGTGGACCCGCAATCCTGAGATCGCCATGCTGTCCGCATCGCGCGAGCTTGGCGTTGCCCTCGTCGCTTTTTCACCGCTTGGGCGTGGCGTCTTCGCCAACGGCGTGCGCGATCCATCCACGCTCGGCGAGCACGATATCCGCCGCGGTCATCCGCGCTTCAGTGCCCAGAACTGGCCCATAAATCTCTCGCTGGCGGAAAGCTTCAATCTCGTCGCCGCCAGACAAGGGGTATCGCCAGCCCAGTTGGCGCTGGCGTGGGTCCTCTCGCGGGGAGAGCATGTTCACGCCATTCCCGGCACTTCCAAGCTGGAACATCTCGGGGAAAATATTGGGCGGCCGGGCTGGCGTCCCGATCAGGCCGTTCTCGACGAGCTGGACGGGCTGATCAACCAGCGGACGGTGGCAGGCCCTCGCTATCCAGACGCGATGCAAAAGACCATGGATTCGGAAGATTTCAATTAGATTTCGCTTCTCGAGGAAGGTCGTCGTTTTGCGGCAAGGCCATCGAACCGAGACGGTGTCCAATTGTCCGCCAATCCGCCTGCGAGCACCATAGGAGAAGAAATCCCTGTGTCTGAACTTCAGTCAACCGACGAAAAACCTGCACGACGCCGATCTCGCAAGAATTTCCTCCCGTCGCCCTCGTCGTCCAACCAGGAAGATCTCCCGCCTGTTGCACGCTACCAGGCAAGCAAAGAGGAAATGATCGATCTTTATCGTCAGATGATCCTCATCCGGCGCTTCGAGGAAAGAGCCGGCCAGCTTTACGGCCTCGGCCTCATCGGCGGCTTCTGCCATCTCTATATCGGACAGGAAGCGGTGGCGGTTGGCCTCCAGTCGGCGATGACGGTGGGCAAGGACAGCGTCATCACCGGCTATCGCGATCATGGCCACATGCTCGCTTACGGCATCGACCCGAAGGTGATCATGGCCGAATTGACCGGTCGTGCCGCCGGCATCTCGCGCGGCAAGGGTGGCTCGATGCACATGTTCTCGGTCGAGCATGGCTTCTACGGCGGCCATGGCATAGTCGGCGCGCAGGTCAGTCTCGGCACCGGTTTGGCGTTCAAGCACAAATATACCGGGGATGGCGGAGTCTGCCTGGCCTATTTTGGCGACGGCGCGGCCAACCAGGGCCAGGTGTACGAGAGCTTCAACATGGCCGAGCTATGGAAGCTGCCGATCATCTTCGTGATCGAGAACAACCAGTACGCCATGGGCACCAGCGTCAACCGCGCCTCAGCTGAGGACCAGTTGTATCGCCGGGGCGAGAGCTTCCGCATCCCCGGGATGCAAGTCGACGGCATGGACGTGCTCGCGGTGCACGGCGCTGCCAAGGTGGCGCTTGAACGAGTGCGGGGAGGCAAGGGGCCGGTGCTCCTGGAACTGAAGACTTACCGCTATCGCGGCCATTCCATGTCTGATCCCGCCAAATACCGCTCGCGCGAGGAGGTGCAGGCGGTGCGCGAAAAGTCCGACCCCATTGAGCTTCTCAAGAAAGAGTTGGAGGCGGCCGGCGTTTCCGAGGACGAACTGAAGACGCTGGAGAAGGACATTCGCCGGATCGTGCAGGACGCTGCCGATTTCGCCGAGCAGGCGCCGGAGCCGGAGCTTTTCGAACTATATACCGACGTGCTGGTGGAACAGTATTGATGGCGATTGAACTGAAGATGCCCGCGCTTTCTCCCACCATGGAGGAAGGCACGCTCACCAAGTGGCTGGTCACGGAAGGCGACGTGGTTAAATCCGGCGACATCCTGGCCGAGATCGAGACCGACAAGGCGACGATGGAGTTCGAGGCGGTCGACGAAGGCACGGTCGCGAAGATCGTCGTCGCTGAGGGCACCGACGGGGTGAAGGTGGGCGAGGTAATCGCGCTGATCGCCGGCGAGGGCGCAGAAGAAGGCGCGGAAACTGCTTCGGCCGACGAGGAGAAGCGAGACGTACCCAAACCCGAATCCGCGGGAACCCAAAGAGCGGAGAACCGCGGCCAGCAGCTTGTGGTGTCGCCGACGCAGGCGACCGTCGCCGATCCGGACATCCCCGCGGGCACCGAGATGGTCAAGACCACCGTGCGCGAGGCGCTGCGCGACGCGATGGCCGAGGAGATGCGGGCCGACGACCGCGTTTTCGTGATGGGCGAGGAAGTGGCGCAATATCAGGGTGCCTACAAGGTGACGCAGGGCCTGTTGGACGAGTTCGGCGACCGGCGCGTCATCGACACGCCGATCACGGAATACGGCTTTGCCGGCGTCGGCACCGGCGCGGCGATGGGCGGCCTACGCCCCATCGTGGAGTTCATGACCTTCAACTTCGCCATGCAGGCGATCGACCACATCATAAATTCGGCTGCCAAGACCAACTACATGTCGGGCGGCCAGATGCGCTGCCCCATCGTGTTTCGCGGCCCCAATGGCGCGGCGAGCCGCGTCGGTGCGCAGCACAGCCAGAACTATGCCCCTTGGTACGCTAATGTGCCTGGATTGATCGTCATCGCACCCTATGACGCGGCTGACGCCAAGGGGCTTCTCAAGGCTGCGATCCGGTCCGAGGATCCAGTGGTTTTCCTCGAGAACGAACTGACATACGGCCGGGTCTTCGACGTGCCGAAGCTGGAGGACTGGGTCCTGCCGATCGGCAAGGCGCGGATCGTCCGAAAGGGCAGGGACGTGACGCTCGTATCCTACTCTATAGGGGTGGGGATCGCTCTGGAGGCCGCCGAGACGCTAGCGAGCGATGGGATCGAGGCGGAAGTCATCGACCTGCGCACGCTGCGTCCGCTCGACAAGGCAACTGTGCTGGAAAGCCTAAAAAAGACCAACCGCATGGTGGTGGTCGAGGAAGGCTGGCCGGTGTGCTCGATCGCGTCCGAGATTTCCGCGATCGCTATGGAGGACGGGTTCGATGATCTCGATGCACCCGTGCAGCGCGTGACCAACGAGGATGTGCCGCTGCCTTATGCCGCAAACCTGGAAAAGGCAGCACTCCTCAAGGCTGGGGATGTCATCGAGGCGGTGAAAAAAGTCTGTTACCGTTGAAGATTCCGGAGTTCCCAAATGCCGATCGATATCAAGATGCCCGCGCTCTCTCCCACCATGGAGCAAGGCACTCTGGCCAAGTGGCTGGTCAAGGAAGGCGATACGGTCTCGGCAGGCGATATCCTGGCGGAAATCGAAACCGACAAGGCGACAATGGAATTCGAAGCGGTGGACGAGGGCACGATCCTGTCCATCGCCATTCCCGAAGGCAGCGAAGACGTGAAGGTCGGCACGGTGATCGCCACGCTGGGGGAAGAAGGCGAGGAAGCCGCTGCTCCGGCACCGAAAGCCAAGGAAAAGCCAGCCCCCAAGGAAACGAAAGCCGAGGCGCAATCCGAACCCGCTCCTGCCCCAACGCCCGCACCCGCTTCGAAAGCCGCAGCCGCACCGGCGCAGAAAGGCGACCGGATCGTCGCCTCGCCGCTCGCGCGGCGCATCGCCGAGCAGAAAGGCGTCGATCTTGCGGCAGTGAAGGGCAGCGGCCCCAATGGCCGGATCGTGAAGGCCGACGTCGAAGCGACGAGGCCGGGCGCTCCTGCCGCCGAAGCGCAGGCCGTTTCCAGGCCGCTGACCGAAGCTGTGCCCGATTTCGGCATTCCGTTTGAGGATGTGAAGCTGTCCAGCATGCGCAAGGTGATTGCGCGCCGTCTGACCGAATCGAAGCAGCAGGTGCCGCACATCTACCTGACCGTGGACGTGCGTCTCGATGCACTACTCAAACTGCGTGCGGAACTCAACGACGCCTTGACGTCGCGCGGGGTCAAGCTTTCGGTCAACGATATGCTGATCAAGGCGTTGGGCTTGGCCCTGATGCAGGTTCCGGCCTGCAACGTGTCCTTCGCGGGCGATGTCATGCGCCAGTACAAGCGCGCGGATATTTCGGTGGCCGTCAGCATTCCCGGCGGGCTCATCACCCCGATCGTCACCGATCCCTCGGCCAAGGGGCTGGCCCAGATATCGGCCGAGATCGGCGATCTCGCCGCCCGGGCCAAGGACGGAAAGCTGCAACCGCACGAATATCAGGGCGGAACCGCCAGCCTTTCCAATATGGGCATGATGGGGATCAAGCAGTTCGAAGCGGTGATCAACCCGCCGCAGGGCATGATCATGGCCATCGGTGCGGGCGAGAAGCGGCCCTGGGTGTTGGAGGATGGCCAGCTCGGTGTCGCCACCGTCATGTCCGTCACCGGCAGCTTCGACCATCGCGCCATCGATGGTGCGGATGGCGCCCAGCTCATGACCGCTTTCCGCGAGCTGGTGGAAAAGCCCCTGGGTCTGTTGGCCTGAGCCCCGAATACGATCAATCGGAGGGTTCAATGTCCGAAAGCTACGACGTCATCGTTCTCGGTTCCGGCCCCGGCGGCTATGTGGCGGCGATCCGGGCGAGCCAGCTCGGTCTCAAAGCCGCGATCGTGGAGCGGGAGCTGCTGGGCGGTATCTGCCTCAACTGGGGCTGCATCCCCACCAAGGCGCTGCTGCGTTCGGCGGAGATCTTCCATTACATGCAACATGCCAAGGATTACGGGCTGGCGGCGGAGAAGATCAGCGCAGATCTCGATGCGGTGGTGAAGCGCAGCCGGGGCGTGGCGAAGCAGCTCAACCAGGGCATCACACATCTGATGAAGAAGAACAAGATCGCGGTGCATATCGGCGAAGGGACGCTGAAAACCGCCACCACGCTGGAAGTGAAGGGCGAGAAGGGCACGGAAACCCTCAGCGCGAAGCACATTATCGTCGCCACCGGCGTGCGGGCGCGTGACCTGCTGTTCGCCCCGGCGGATGGCAAGCGGGTGTGGACCTATCGCCATGCGATGGTCCCACCGGAAATGCCGACCAAGCTGCTGGTGATCGGCTCGGGCGCGATCGGCATCGAATTCGCCAGCTTCTACAACGATATGGGCGCCGAAGTTACCGTGGTCGAGTGCTCGACCGGATCGTGCCGGTGGAGGATGTGTCTGCCTTCCTCGAAAAGGCGCTTACCAAGCAGGGCATCGCGATCCAGACGGGTGCCGGCGTGGAAGAGCTCAAGGCCGGCGCCCAGGGCGTCAGCGCGAAGATCAAGGGGAAGGACGGCAAGGTCGCGGCGAGCGAATACAGCCATGTCATCGTCGCCATCGGTATCCAGCCCAAATCAAGCTCGCGAGCAGATGCTATCGCACCTATCCCATAGTGCCAAGCATCTGCTCCGCCACTGATAGATGCCCGCTCCGCCTTAGCGAATTGAATGAAGCCGAGCATAGTAAGTTTTCAAACGTACACGAAAATACGCGAATTGCGAAATTCAGACCTACGATAGCTTGAGGGTGCGCACGGGGATCAGACCATTAGATTACTGTGTCAAAGCCAGTCGGGTGAGCATGCGCGCTGATAGCAGTAGAAACCCGTGGCCAGGATTGGGTGAACCCATGATTGGCGATGTAGCCAAGACAGGTGCGGCTTCCGAGACCTCGGATGACACCTTTCTTTATGGCGTAGCTCGCAGATGAGCCACATCCTCTTGTTCATCTCCCGTCAGGAGCGCGAGTATCTTTCGCTTCATGATAGCGACAGTGCGGCGCTGGAGGCGCTCGTTCGCTATGTCGACGACCATTGGGCGGAGGCGGATCTCCCCGAGGATGCCGCCGATTCTGACCCTCTCATCCGTGTCGAAGCCTGGGTTGGTGCCACCCAGGCGCTCTATTTCATCGCCGAAGCCTCTATTGGCGGATAACCACTCGGTCCCCAGATAGCCCGCGATGCCCTGGGGTTGACAGTCTTGCCGTGAGCACGAGCATTGTCTCTGGCACGCCGACGAAACAGGGTTCTCCCATATGATGAAACATATAATCCCGGCGGTGATAGCCGCGCTTGCGCTTCCCGCTCCCGCGCTCGCCAGCGGCGGATCAACGCGTATCGTTGAGATCGTCCGCATGGGTCCGAGCGCGGCCGACGAAATGCAGGAACAGGAAGAAAATTCACAGCAGACTACCGCTGCAGGCGGTTTTCACCTGCTCGATCTCACGAGGACGCGGACCAGTGATGCCATGCTGGCAAGCTTCGGCGCGTTGGCTGTGGAGGGTGGAGACGTGATACGGCGGGATGCACTCGCCCCTTTTTCCGATATCGCAGTACCAGCATGGATGAGGCCGCCCCTGCTTTCCATGTGGCCGGAAGAGGGGCGCTATATCCCGTCGGACTGCATAACCGTTCCATACCGCCCAGTGGGCTTCCTAGCACACGACATCGAGGATCGTCGTCGCGCCGCTTACACAGCGATGAGTGCGGCGGCTTGTGATGCTGGGATTCCCGTCGGCCTTTTCGATGCATTGGTCCTGACCGAAAGCGCCTACAATCCGAGAGCAATCTCCTCAAAGCAAGCTTATGGACTTACACAACTCATGCCAGGAACAGCAGGGGATCTTGGTGTCGACCGCTATGATCCGGTCCAGAACCTGCGCGGCGGTGCGCGTTATCTTCGCGCGCAGCTCGACCGGTTCGGCAAGGTGCATCTTGCGCTTGCTGCCTATAATGCGGGACCAGGACGTGTAAAGGGCGGACAAATCCCACCGATCGCCGAGACGAAAGCCTATGTCCGCAACGTCCTGGACAAGTGGGCTCGTCTGGCTGGCCGCCATCAGGTTCTTGCGATTGGCGACTTCGCTGGCTCCCCGGCGGTCTCAATTGTGCCAACCAGGCCAGCGCGAGTGGCCTCACTACAGATCTTCTAGCATTCGTCAGATTTCGCGATCCCATCCGATCGCGCGCTCGGCTGCAATCCGTGTGATTTCGCTTACCAATCTCCTGACCACAGCACGCTGCAGTCCGGCCGCCCATTCCGGGCGGACATCGGAGCCATCAATGTGGTCAAACTCTTCAAGCGCGGCAAGGAGCTCAACTGGGAGATAGCGGAACACCACTCGCAACAAGGCGATTACCGAGCGATGGCGCGGCGCATCGAGCACGTCGATATCGTTGAAAGCCTCCACGCAGATGACAGCTTCAAACACGTCAATGTCGAGTGCGGCGAATAGCGCCTTCAGTTCGTCGAAGGTTATGGACGGGCGGCGCGCCGGATCGCTGTGCAGAAGCAGTCCGAGCCTTGATTTCCCGATACCTGTTCGGCGCTCAAGCGTGCGCAAGCTGACCCGATGAACACGCATCATGCGAAGGATCAGTTCAACATATCCATTCCGACCGTCGGCCGTTCTCGTGTCGATCGCTGTGTGATCCGGGTCGTCCGTTGAGGACATGCGTGGTCCCCTCGCCGCGCCGTCAGAACTTCCTAACAAAATCATAAATTGCTGATTCTCGCAAGGTGCAGCGGGCTTTCGCAACGACACCAGTTACGGCCGTTGGCATTGCGATTCACGTTCGGCGAAGGGCAATCATTTTTTGGGCGACTCAGAACGGCCCGAGTCGCCAAGGCCGATTTTTGGAAGAACGCGCGTTGCACTCTGTTTGACCAAGTAGTCGCAAATCAAGAGCGCGATCGCGTCGCTGATGGTCAAATTGCCACCGATTTCGCGGGAGAGATGTTTCTTGATTTCCACCAGCGAATCCGCGCTGGTCCGAGAGATATTGAGATGGATGCGAACGTTTCCGCGGGTGGGCAGATCATCGAGGTATTGGCGCAATTGCTCGGGATCGAGACTATCGGTTATCGCTGGGTTGTTGATACGCTTCGTCAGGAGCTGGGCGAGCGTCTGGTAGCGAAGCGTTTCATTCGAATGCAGCCTTATGCTCTCGGTGGTGAGCTTGAAAAGCTCCGCCGATATATTGAGCGCATAGCTGCGAGAACGGCCCGGCATCGTCAGCTTCCCTCCGAAATGGACGCTTCCGTCACGGAGTTGGCCGAGCGATCGGCCGTCCCGGCGAAGCGACTCATATTAGAGTAGATTACCCGATTCGCCGGTGTCCCTAAATCCCGGACAGCTTGTCCCAAAAAGCTCACCGATCTGTCCCGCTCACACTTACCCCATGTCCGGTATATCGGGACAGTATTAACGATTCATCGCAAAATCGGAAGAAAGTCCGCTTCTCCGGCAACCGATGCTGTCGTCGGTGCACGATCCTCGCAAGTCTTCATGGAGGGCGCGGCGAACATGCCTCTCCCAATGCCTCGAAAGGGATCGATATGACCGAGACCGCAATCAAGAAATCAGGCCACGCCGAGTTCGTCCTGCTGGTGCTCGCGCTGGTGCTCTTCACGTTCTTCTGGGCGAGCACCGCCTATGCAGGTGCCGACACGACCTTCAACACGGCTCTGACCAAGTTCACCGACTTCCTCGAAGGCTCGGGCGGCAAGATCATCACCGTGCTTTCGCTTGCCGGCGGCATCGTTGGCCTGGCTTCCGGGCGCTTCAGCCTCGGCCAGGTGGCTATCCCGGTCGGCGTGGGCGTCGGTGCCGGCACCGGTATTCCGATCGTCACCTCCACGGTCACCGCAACGATCTGATCAACTGACAGCCGTTGCCGGTCGCCGTCAGCCGCGGCGCGCCGGTCAACAGGGGGGTGGTGTATGGCGGCCGACACTTACGTCATTCCGGCGCATCTGGATGATCCCGAATTGATCGGGCTCTGGACGCTGGACGAGTTCCTCGCGATGGTCATTCCCTTCGCGTGGGGCGTCCTGACCCAGCATATCCTTATCGGTCTATTTCTGGCGTTTGCTGGCTGGTGGGGGTTGAGAAAGGCGAAGTCCGGACGCGCGGCCTCCTGGCTGATCCATCTGGCTTACTGGTATTTGCCGGCAGGCTTCCTGGGTCTCCGGGCGACACCACCCTCCTACCTTCGGCTGATGGCGGGCTGACATGGAGCTCGGCTACAGCCACGCCCAAGGCCAGCGCGTACTCAGGCAGCGCAACCTCCTTGCGCTCGCCACGCTGCTTCTCGGCGCCCTCGTCATCGTGCTCTTCCTCATCGCTTCGACCCGCGACCGCGAGATCGTGCTCCAGCCCGTCCTGCGCTCGAATCTGACCGTGAGCAGCGCCGGGGTGTCGAAGGACTATCTAGAGATGATCACGCGCGACGTCGCCGTGCTCACGTTGAATCGCAGCCCACGTAACCTCGAATACTGGATGAACGAGGTACTCGAGGTCACTCATCCCGGCTCGCAAGGCGCGGTCAAGGGCGAACTCCTGAAGATCCTCGACGAGCAACGCGGCTCGAGTATTTCGCAAACCTTCACGATCCAGTCGATGAAGGTCGATCCCAAAGCGCTGGTTTCCGAAGTGGCAGGCGAGTTGCAGACGATCGTCGGCAACCGAGTCATCTCGGTCGAGAACCGGCGGTTCCGTTACACCTGGGACTATACCGGACTCAGCCTCAAGCTGGTCGGCTTCGGCATGGTCACCGACAAGCCGGGGGAGAAGAGCTGATGGTCATGTGGGCGATCGGCACGCTTGCGGCAGGCACTGCACTTTCATCGCGGTCCTGGTGCCTGATGAGCCGCGGAGCAGGTGCCGTGCTGCTGGCGATCGGCGCGAGCCTGGCCTTTACCGGGCCAGCATGGGCAGATCAGACGGTGATGGCGGCCGACGGGTCGCGGGTCGATTGTGCGGCATCGTCGCGCGATCTCACCCGCATCAGCCTCGTGGAAGACCAGTTCGCCTCGGTCTCGAAGGTCTCGACGGGCAATCCCGCCGAAGATTTCACTGTGGTCAACGAACCGGTGCGCGGCGATATCTATCTCTCGGTTCCCGAAGGCTATTCGCGGCCCTCGCTCTCCTTCTTCGCCACATCGAAGCGCGGCTATGTCTACAAGCTCGTCTGCCGCATCGCAGGCGAGGATGCCGTCCAGGTCTTCATCTCCAACCCGGCGATCGCGAGCGAGCGCGCTCCTGCCGCGACGCGTGCCCGCGTGGAACCGCGCGAAGAGGCTGCGGCTCTGGTGCAAGCGATGTATTCGCAATCGGTCATCTACGGCTACCAGATGCGCCAGTCGGTGCGCAGTCCGGTGCAGGTCGGCACGCTGCGGGTGCAGATGATCGCGGAGTATCGCGGCGCCGAACTCAACGGCCGGGTGCTGCGGATCGAAAATCGCGGAAAGGAGACGGTCGAACTCGACGGCGCAACGATAGCGCCTGCGAGTGCGGTTGCCGTTTCGGTCGCCGAGCCGCGCCTGGCGCCCGGCCAGGTGACCACTGCCTATCTCGTCACTCGTACCGGGGAACGGCCATGAACCTGCGCACGCTTTTCTCACGCGAGCGCAAGCCGCTCGACGCCGCGGACATTTCTCCGGTTGGTGACGATCTTGCGGGCAACGAGGCCGTGCGCCGCAGGCAGCGCCTGCTGTTGGGCGGCGCTTCCGGTGTCCTTCTGATCGCGTCGGCCTTCTGGATCTTTGACGATGGTGACACGCCCGACGCCGAAACCTCCGGCGCGCAGGACGTAAAGATTGCCACCGATGATATGGTCAATCGCAACATATCCGAGCGCGAATGGATGGCCGCCTCGGAAAACCGTTTCCAGTCCACCGAAAACCAGCTGAAGTCGGTTGGGATGCAGCAGCAGCGGATTGACCAGCTCGCACAGCAGGTATCAGCCCTCCAGAGCCAGAACCAGTCGATGGCCGCCGACGGCCAGCGGGTGCTCAGCGCCTATCAGCAGGAAAACGAACAGCTGCGCGCGCAAGTAAACGCGGCAAGGGCCGCCCCCCCAGTGACGCCCGCGCCTGGACCCGCAGCGATGTACGGTTCGGGTTCGCCGGGCACCTATCAGCAGCCTCCCGGAACTGCGGCTCTTGCCGCCACGCCTGTGTCTCAGGTGAAGGTGGTGGCCTTTGAGACAGGCGGAGCCGCGCGCGTCGAGCGCGGCAACACGGTCTATTCGGACAGTCCCGACTATCTGCCGCCGAACAGCTTCGCTTCGGCGCGTGTCATCGTCGGCGTCGATGCAGGTGCTGGCGTCAACAGCCAGACCGATCCGCTCCCGGTAGTCCTGCGCATCACGGGCCCGGCACGTTCGGTCGTCCAGAACGGACGTGTGCTGACGACACGGATTGAGGGCTGCCTGGTCAATGGCGCGGCGCGCGGCGATCTTTCGTCCGAGAAAGTCTACGTGAAACTCCAGAAAATGACCTGCGAGCAGCCTGGCGGCCGTGTCGCTGTGTCCGAAGTAAAGGGTTTCATCGCCTTCGCTGGAAAGACCGGCGTACGCGGACGTGTCGTGAGCCGGGAAGGCTCCCTTGTCACCCAGGCGTTTCTCGCCGGGCTGGTCGGTGGGTTCGGCCGCGGCTTCAGCGCCAATACGAGTTCCCTTCTCTCCGGAACCAACATTTCGACGGATGGTAAACGCCAGCGGCTTTCAACCGGAGAAATCCTTGAGGGCGGATTCGGCGAGGGGGTCGCGCAAACCGGCGACATGGTCTCGCAATATCTGATCGAGCGTGCCGAACAATATCAGCCGGTAATCGAGATGCCGACGGGCATCGATGTCGAGATCGTTTTCCTGGAGGGCGCCTATGTCCGCAACTGAGCCCCGGTTCCCGCTACGGCGCTATTCCATTCACGCTGGACTTGTCGCCGGCGCATTGCTGCTTGCCGGTGTCGGCGTCGCATTTGCGAACGATATTGCCTGGCCCGATGGCAACAAGGTCACAGCCCTCCTCAAGGCGCGGCTGCCCAAGACGGAGATCACCAAGGTCGACTGCGCACGGATCGGTGGCCTTTGTGAGGTCGTTGCCGGCAGCAATCTCTTCTATGTCGATGCGTCCGCGCGCTATCTGGTGATCGGCCGTGTCTACGACATGGAATCGCGTCAGGATCTGACGGCTGCGCGCCTCCTCGAACTCAATCCTGCCATGCTGCTCGGCGGCGCGGCCAGCAGCGGGACTTCCGATGGCGAAGATCTCCCAGCTCCCGCGGTCGCTTCGCCAGCGGCGGCCGCGCGCGAGCCAATGCGCGCGCGGCCGGACCGCGCCCTGTCGCTCACCGGGCTCCCCAAGTCGGGAGCGATCATCTGGGGCAATATGTCGGGTCCGACGGTCACCGTGTTCAGCGATTTCACATGCGCCTATTGCCGGGCGCTCAGCAGCGTACTCTCCGAGCTCAATGTTCGCGTCGTGGAACGGCCGATCTCGATCCTTGGAAGCCGCGCGCTGAGTGAGCGCGTCTACTGCGCGAAGGACCCGGCCCGCGCACTACGCAGGGCCTACGCCGGCGATACGCTTGAACCAGCGAACTGCGATACCTCGGGGCTTGATGCCAACGAGAAGTTCGCGGCCGCCAACGGCATCGCAGGCACACCGGTCATCGTGCGCAGCGACGGCGCGATGATCGAGGGCTACCGCCCTAAAGACGCGCTCGCCGCCTGGTTGAAGGGAGCGCGGTGATGCGAGGCCGATCGATCGCATTTCGGGCGCGCATGGCAGCGCCTATCCTGGTGCTTGGCCTGCTTGGCGGCTGCTCGATACTGAACGGCAATGTGAAGGGCAATTTCGCGTGCCGTGCGCCCGACGGAACCTGCGCGCCCACCTCGCGCATCGATGATGCAGCAGTCGCGCTGCTGGTGGGAGAGACCGCAGAAGAAGCCAAGCCGGCGGCCACCCGCTGCGCCGGTGGGCAGTGCAGCAACACCCTGGCGAGAGCCGTCAACGCACCGCAGCGCCGCTCCGGGGAAAAGGTGCTGCGCATCATGTTCCCGTCCTATATCGACGACCTTGGCCGCCTCCATGAAGCGAGCGCGATTCACACCGTCGTCGAGAGTGGAGACTGGGTGCCGGCAGGCGAGGTGGCGCACGTCCCGGATGCCATAAGTGGTGCAACACCACGCGTCGCTGCACCACTCGCCGGCACGGCGATGGCAGCTCCGCCCTTGCGGTACGGCAATACCCTATCAGCCGCCGATGCCGAGATACCGGGGCAGGTCGCGACGGAAGCTGTGCGCCAACCTACTTCTGTCGAAGAGGTCCGCGCGAAAGTCGAAGCGGTGCTTGCAAGGCCCAAGCACGATACTGACCCTGATTCGAAGCCGTCCCCCTCCATTCCTTCGCAAGCCGTTTCGCCCGAGGCCAGCGCTACGGGCGCGGTACCCATACGCGCGCCGGGATTGCCGGGCGCTCCGGAGGAAGATTGATGACTGGACCCGGTCTTTTCAGCGGGATCGTCGAGCGGGTTCTTGGCGCGGACGGCAAGCCCGATACGCGCCCGCCCAGTCACGGAGTCCCAATGCTCGCACATTGGTTGCCCTATCGCAGTTTCGACCAGAAAACGTCGCTGTTCTTCAACAGCGGGTCGCGGGGTTTTGCAATCGAGGCGGCGCCGCTGGTCGGCGGAGACGAGCGGACGGCCGAGATCCTGACCCAGTTCCTCTCGGAGGCCATCCCAGCGCAATGCTGCGTCCAGATCCTTCACTGGATGTCGCCCCGGATCGGGGACCGGGTTTCGCAATGGTTCGTGCCCCGCTACCGGGCCCGTGGCATCTACGAGCGCATGGCACGACACCGCGCCGATTATCTGAGCGCCGGCGTCTGGCGGTCGCTGTCGGCCGATGCCCCCTTCCATCTTCGCAATCACCGTATCGTGATTTCGGTGAGCGTCCCCGATACTGCATCGGTAACGACCGACGCATTGGTTTCGGTACGAGAGGGCCTCGTCTCGACGCTCCAGTCGATCGATGTGCCGACCCGCGTCCTCGATCCCGTCGCACTCATTGCGCTCATTGACGACATGACGTCTCCGACAACGGCAGCGGGTGACGATCCGACCAGCTACAGTCCGTTCGACCCGATCGCCGACCAGGCCGTCCGGCGCGACATCGAGCTCAGGATCGAGCCCGACCGGCTCCTGCTGCGTACCGAGCGCTTCCGTCCGACGGGTGCGGATGTCGATGGTGCGCCCGAGATCGGCGAAATCTATCCCGACACGTTCGACCTGCGCTCCTTCTCGGTGCGCAACCTGCCGAGCCGCTGGGCGCCCTGGGATGTGGCGAGGCTAATCGGCGACCTGTTCACGGACAAGCTGCGGATGCCCTGTCCGGTTGCGACCGTGCTTTGTCTTCAATATCCCGACGAACAGGCGTCCGCGAGCAAGGCGGGCTACAAGTTCATGCGGACCACCAGCCTCGCCGATTCTAAATCGGCGCGCTTCCTGCCGCAGCTGCGCGAACAGTCGCGCGAATGGCAGTATGTCCAGGATGAGCTCCGACAGGGCCGCAAGCTTGTGCGCTGCTTCTACTCGCTGACGTCGTTCTCGCCCAAGGGGCAGGGCGACGCCCATGAGAGAATAGTGAAGTCCGTCTATCGCGCCGCAGGCTGGGACCTTCACGACGATCGCTATCTGCAGATCATGGGCCTGCTCTGCGCCATGCCGATCACACTCGCCGATGGTCTCTCACGCGATCTCGAGCGCATGAAGCGCATGCGCACGATGCTTACGACCACGGCCTGCAATCTCGCGCCCTTGCAGGGCGAGTATCTGGGCGGTCCGATCCCGCATCTCCTGCTGGTGGGCCGGCGTGGACAGCCCTTCTTCTGGTCGCCGTTCGAAAATGCCGCCGGCAATCATAATGTCGCAGTGTTCGGTAAGTCGGGCTCAGGCAAATCGGTTGCGCTTCAGGAACTGTGCGCATCGCTATGCGGTGCCGGGGCGAAAGTGGTGGTGATCGACGACGGACGTTCCTTTGAGCACTCTGCAAGGCTCCAGGGCGGTGCCTTCGTCGAATTCACCATGTCGTCCGGCTTCTGCCTCAATCCCTTTGCCATGATCGACGGCACGCGGGCGGAAGAGGACGAGGATTATCTGCTCGACTGCATGGCGATGCTGAAGGCGATCGTCTCGCAGATGGCGCGCCATATGGACCGGCTGAATGATACCGAGCGGGGACTGATCGACGGCGCTGTCAACCAGATCTGGAACGAGAAGGGCAGGGCGGGCAGCGTCGACGATGTGATCGCCGCGCTCGATGCCACCGGCAACATGCTTGCCGGAGATCTCGCCATCGCCATGCGCCCATTTTCGAGCGCGGGCACCTATGGCCGCTTCTTCAGCGGGGACGTGAGCTTCCGTCTCGAGGCCGATTTCACCGTGTTCGAGCTTTCCGACCTTGCATCCCGCGAGGAACTGCGTTCGGTCGTGCTGACCGCGATCATGTTCATGTCATCGCAGGCGATGCGCCGAATCGACCGCGCGATCCCCAAGGCGCTGCTCCTCGACGAAGCCTGGCAGATGCTGCGCGGCGGCGCGATGGCCGATTTCATCGAGACCTACAGCCGGACATGCCGCAAATATGGCGCGTCGCTCATCACCGCGACCCAGTCATTGAACGACTACTACAAGTCGGACGGATCAAAGGCCGCGCTTGAGAACAGCGATTGGTTCGTCATTCTTCAGCAGAAGCCGGAAACCATCGCCGATTTCAAAAAACACGACCGTTTCGACATGGACAGCCATACCGACGCGCTGCTCCGATCATTGAAACGCAACGGCACGGAATATTCCGACCTTCTGATCAAAGGCCCTGACACGCTGGCGCTGGGCCGGCTCGTGCTCGATCCCTTCTCGGCGGCGGTCTATTCGTCGAGCCCACGCACCTTCGCGGCGATCGAAGCGGGGGTACGCGAGGGACTCACGATCGAGGAAGCAATCGAACGGTTGCTCGAACCGGCGATAGAAGCAAACGGACAGGAGGCGAGCGGCAAGGTTACGCTCGCGGCGGAATAGCCATGCCGGTCCCCGAACGCATCGTGCTGCACCGCCACCGTCCTCCACGGCGTCGCCGTGTACTGAACTGGCAAGCGGTGATTTATCATGGGCTTCGCACAGCGGGATGGGCTGCAACCAACATGCTCGTAGTCCTCGGCCTGTTCGTCTGCTTCCTGGCTCTGCTCGGCAATCTCAGCTTCGATGGCTTCTTCCTCCAGCTGAGCAATCTTTCGGCGCGCTATCTCGAGGCGGGTGCACAGCGGCAAGGCTCGTTCCAACTGCTGCTGGTCGGGCTGGTTGCCATTCTGTTCCTGATCGTCGGTGTGCTCCGCTGGCATGCCCTGCGGCAATCCGGATCATCGGGGGGAGAGACGACATGACCGATCTTTCACACGAACCTGAGCTCGATCTCCCACGCCCTGTCGGCACGGAGCAGCCGCGCAAGCGCCGGACCGCGTTTGCAGGCCTGTCGGTGCTGCAGCTCGCAGCCCTGGCGATCCTCCTTGCCGCTCTCGCCTGGGGCATGTGGGTGACGCGCTCCTTACTCTCACCGCCATCGCAACAGCGCATCGTTGCGGTAAAGCTGTCCGGCCTTGTCGGCGAGTATATCCAGGCACAGGCCCGTAGCGCGTCGCCGCCCGATCAGGTCGAGCACGAGATGCGTGCCTTCATGGCATCGCTTGATGGCCAGATGGCTGTGCGCGCCGCCAAGGGCGAGACGGTCCTGGTCGCGGAAGCGGTCCTCACGCGCAATGTCCCGGATATCACCGATGAAGTGAGAAGGGCGGTTTATGCGAGTGGCATCGCTATTCCGCGTCCTGCCTCACCTGCCGAACTCCAGGCCAGGATAGGTGGTGGCTCTCCCGCTCCCGCACCGGCTGCACCGCAGACCGCACCTGCAACGGCCTCACCTTTCGGGAGCGCGCCCGATGGCCCCGCCAACTGAAACCCGCGGACCGGCTAGGCGGCGCTGGCTGCTGCTCGGCCTCATTGGGATTGGCGGCATCGCCGCGAGCGCGCTGTCGTCCTGGCGCGAGAACCACGCATTGTTCATCAACGCCTCTGAATCCCTGCCCAACTGGGCCTTCACCATCGACCGGGGCAGAGCGCCCAAGCGCGGCGATTATCTCTTCTTCGTCCCGCCCGTGAACGCGCTCGTGCGCGCGCATTTCGGCGAGAACCCAGGGGCATTCGGAAAGATCGTCTATGGCATGCCCGGCGATCTCGTCGAGCATCGAGGCGCAGAAGTCCTGGTGAACGGGCATCTCGTCGGCTCGATGAAGGAAGTGACGCGGCGCGGCGAGAAGCTGACACCTGGGCCGATCGGCACGGTGCCGGAGGGCTGCTATTTCGTGGGAACTCCGCATCCCGACAGCTTTGACAGCCGCTACGGCGAAATCGGGTTCATCTGCCGCCCGCAAATCCTCGGCACCGGGGAGGCGGTGTTGTGAGAGCTCCCGTCCTTCGCATAGTTGGGACAGGCCTTCTCGTCGCCGTCGGCGCCACCGCGTCCACCCAGGCGCGCGACTATGGGACGCAGGCACAAGCCTTTCCGATAATCGAGCCAGACCTGCTGGCGACGATCGAGGCCCGCTTGGCCCGGCTCCAGTCATCGGGCCAGATCGACGCGCTCAATCAACAGTTCGCGCGCCGCGTCGAGCAATCCGTGCGTCGGCCTAAGCCGGTCGCCGGGATAACCCCGGCGATCCGGGAGCGGAGCTGGCAATTCGATCCGGCGATGGTCGTCGAGCGGGACATCCGCGACCAGAAGGGCAATCTCATCGCAGCCGCTGGGCAGCGCGTGAACCCTCTCGATTTCGTGACGGTGCGCCAGGCACTCGTCTTCGTCGATGGCGACGATGCCAGGCAGATGGCGTGGGCGACCGGGCGCTGGAACGCAACGGACGCCAAGATCATCCTCGTTGCCGGCTCTCCGATCGATGAAATGACCAACCGCAAGCGCCGCTTCTATTTCGATCAGAACGGCGTGCTGACCGAGCGGTTCGGCATTCGCCACACGCCGGCAGTCGTGAGCCAGCAAGGCAAGGTCATGCAGGTGCGCGAGCATGTCCTAGCGCGGCAGGGGGCGAAGTGATGCCGATCTGGCTCGACATGCTGCGCACACCGATGGCAGCGCCCGAGACAAGGATGCTCCGCCGCAGGCGCCACTTGTGGCAACTCCTGTGCATCGCGCTTGCGGCCTCGATCCTCTGCCTGCAACCGCTTCGCGCGCTCGCGGGCAATGCCGCGGGCCTCGTTTGCGCCGTGCTGCTGCTCGCCGCACTTCTCTGTGGCATCCGCTACTTCCGGGCAAAGAACGCCGCCGACGATGCCTGGCTTGCCGGTCGACATGGAGAGGTCGAGCCGTGAGACCGCTCCGTCTCCTTGCCGCCATCTTGGCCCTGTTCGGCTCGGTTGCGCTCCTGCCGGGCCGCGCGGAAGCGGTCGGATGCTCGGGCAAGTTCGTCAATCCTGTTACGGACGTCTGCTGGTCTTGCCTGTTCCCGCTGTCGGTCGGTGGCCTCAAGATCTGGCCGAGCGGCAGGCCCGACACCAACAATCCAGCGTCGCCAATCTGCGCGTGTGCCGATCCTTTGCCGCGTATCGGGATTTCGGTCGGGTTCTGGGAGCCGGTCAGGCTGGCGGACGTGACTATGAAGCCATGGTGCTTCGTAAACCTCGGCGGGAAGAAGATCGCGCCCGGCTTCGACATCGGCCAGGGCATGCTTGCGGGACCGAGCCAGGTCGGCGGCAAGAGCCAGAACACGGCGAAGTGGCACGTCCACTGGTACGTTTACCCGCTGCTCTACTGGATGGAGATTTTGACGGACTTCCTCTGCTTCGAGCAGGCGTCGTTCGATATCGCCTATATGACGGAGATCGATCCGCTCTGGCAGGACGATACCCTGACCGCGCTTATCAATCCCGAGGCGGTGGTGTTTGCCAATCCACTCGCAGTCGCCGCCTGTGCCGGCGACTGCGTCACCTCGACCGTCAATTTGCCGCTCGACTCGCTGTTCTGGTGCGCGGGCTGTCAGGGGACGATGTACCCGCTTAACGGCAACATCCCTTCGCATATCGGCCATGTGCAGTCCTCGCGGCTCGCCCTCTCGCGCTTCGCGTACAAGATGCACCGGATGGGGCTGGCCTGGGGGACGATGGGCTCGAAGGGCCTTTGCAAGAAGTACCTCATGCCGATCATGCGCAAGCAGCAGTATCGCTTCCAGATGACCAACCCGATCACGACGGTGTCGGGGCGCTATGCCTGTTCGCCGATCGGCGCGTCGACCATGCCGCCCGACGCCGGCCGCGCCTATCCGGCCGCCGGCGAGGACATGGGCTACCTGGTCTGGCGCAAGCGCAACTGCTGTGTGCGAGCGCCGTGACGGCGCAGAAAGGAAATATGTATGTAATACAACAACATATCCTTTCATCGTCTTGCTGACGAATGACCGGTGGCTGCGATGCCACCCCACCCGGCGGAAGGAGTCGGGGCGGAAGGGGGTCTCCAAGGTTTGCCGCGTTCCGGCGGTCGGCCTCAGAGCAGGAGACCTGAACTGTACCGGATGCGGCCCGTCAGCCGCAGGCCGGGCTACCACAGGATCTATGGTGAGATACAAGCGAATGACGTGTCTGAAGCCTCTTTATTTACAGTTGAACTCCCGATCACCTGACGGGGTGGGGAAATCGCGGTGTGAACCGGTTGGCGTGTTGCGCTGCCTTCTGGTGGGTGCTCGCAGAGCACTCGTGTGCGGGTCGTCCTTTCTTGTCCGCACGCCCGAGCCGCAAGGGGTTAAGCGTCGCACCTACGGGTCCAAGGTTGATCGTCGGAACACGGGAACCATCATCGCCCGCCTGCTTCGGAGCAGGCTATCCGCGGAGACCGGGGATGGGCGCTGGTGGGGCGGAGCCTGCGTAGTAGTCCGAGGGCGGGAAAGCCGTCCACATGGCGAAGGCAGGCAGGAAGCCGGTGGGCTGTCATGACGGAGGAACTACCAGTGGACTCTGGTAATCAGGCCGCACAGGTCTGGCTCCTCGGCGTTCAGCGAAAGCTCTACCAGTGGAGTCGGGAACACCCCGAAGAACCATACTGCGACTTGTGGAATTGGGTAACCGATCCCCGCAATCTGCAGATGGCCTGGAAAACGATTGCCGGTAATCGCGGCAAGCGCACTCCGGGAGTCGACGGGGAGACCGTAGCGAGAATTGCATCCGGTATTGGTGCCATGGAATTTCTGCGGAAGCTTCGCGAGGAGCTTCGGTCGGGCGGCTACCGCCCGTCCCCTGCACGCAGGAAATGGATCGCCAAGCCGGGCAAACCGGGGAAGTTCCGACCCCTCGGTATCCCTACAGTCAAGGATCGCGTGGTGCAGTGCGCGGTCAAGCAAGTACTGGAGCCGATCTTCGAGGCCCGGTTCTGGCCAGTCTCTTACGGGTTCCGGCCCGGACGGGGCAGTCAGGCCTGCCTTGAACATATCCGTGTGACCATCCAGTCGCGGGGCAGACCTGCGGCTGACGGTCGCCGACACAAAGCGCCGTACCAATGGGTAATCGAAGGCGACATTGAGGGCTGCTTCGACAATATCGGACATCACCCGCTGATGGAACGCGTGCGCCACGGCGTCGCGGACCGCAAGGTGAACCGGTTGCTCGTGCAGTTCCTCAAGGCCGGGGTTCTCGAGGATGTTTCGTACAGCCCGACAGACACCGGCACGCCGCAAGGTGGAGTGCTCTCACCGCTGCTGGCCAACATCGCGCTTGGCGTGATCGAGGAACGGTATCGGGACTGGGTAAAACGCCCCGAGGACCCACAGCTGAAATCCGATGGGATAAGGCTGGCGGCAATCAGGCGCGACAAGGATCGCAAGGCCGGGCGACCGGTCTTCTATCCCGTCCGCTATGCCGATGACTTCCTGATCTTCGTGTCGGGAACGGAAGCTGACGCTCTTGCCGAAAAGCAGGCGCTGGCAACCTACCTGCACGAAGCGATGGGTCTGACGCTCTCGCCCGAGAAGACGCGCATCACCGCGCTGACCGAGGGCTGTCGATTCCTTGGATGCCGCGTGAGGCTCAAATGGGACAAGCGGTTCGGGCTGCACGCCCGCATCGAAATCCCGCGCGAGCCGATCAACGGATTCAGGATACGGGTAAATCAACTGGCCCGACGGCAGACGCTTCGGCGTTCGCTCAAGGCCATGCTTCAGGAACTCAATCCATACCTTCGCGGGTGGTCTGCCTACTACCGCTACTGCGTGGGGGCGAAGTCGATCTTCGCCAGTCTCGACTGGCATGTGCGGCAACGTCTCTGGCTGTGGCTGCGGGCCAAGCACAAACGTGTCCCCGGGAGGAAAATCGCATCGTGGCGCAGGCCGGGCATCGCCCATCCGGGCAGCAAGGTCTGGGCTGAAGGCAGCACGGAGCAATTCTTGATGAGCTACGTGCCAGTTCGGAGGTTCGATCTCAAATGGATGAAGAAACCCGAGTACGCCAAGGCTTCTGGAGAGCCGGATGCACAACGAAAGGTGCACGTCCGGTTCGGAGAGAAGGCGTGGGAAACTGGGCGTGGAGACACGCCGCAGCGCCCACGTCTTACTCTACT